>Ga0222714_10000249_pt1 | contig 63659 bp, 93 predicted proteins | sample C33_3DmetaG_FD_165048 | JGI IMG/M metagenome (GOLD analysis project Ga0222714, IMG submission 165048) | Estuarine water microbial communities from San Francisco Bay, California, United States - C33_3D | ecosystem: Environmental > Aquatic > Marine > Unclassified | place: USA: California... | reverse complement strand
GCTTGAGCCGCTTGAGCCGCTTGATCCAGAAGAACCAGAAGAACCAGAAGAACCAGAAGAACCAGAAGAACCAGAAGAACCAGAAGAACCAGAAGAACCAGAAGAACCAGAAGAACCACTTGATCCAGAAGAACCAGAAGAACCACTTGAGCCGCTTGAACCACTTGATCCAGAAGAACCAGAAGAACCACTTGAGCCAGAAGAACCACTTGAGCCGCTTGAACCAGAAGAACCACTTGAGCCAGATGACCCTGAACTTCCACTTGATCCTGAACTACCTGAAGATCCAGAGCTGCCTGATGATCCTGATGAACCACTTGAACCTGATATTCCTGATGAAGCTACTCCATAAGAAACAATTCCTGTTACGTTATTATAAGTTAAATTATAATTAGGACTTGGATTATTTTGTAAACCTACTATAGTTAAAGGATTTGAACCTGAAATTACTATACTTCCAGTCATTGTTAATGACCCAGATAAGTGTAAATCTGTTACTAACTGTTTACCTTTTATTTGTCCACCCATTATTATTCAAATTTACCTGTTATTGTTACTATATCAGAAGATTGTAATTCGTAACCTATATAATATGGAGATGCTGGGTTAATGTTTAAAACAACATCTACTTGTGTTGGACCAGATTGTGTTATACTAATTACAGATGTTCTAGGAACAATTGTTGAATTAACAGTCACCAAAAAATTATCTGGTGATGTGGTTACTAATGGAGAAGGAGCTGCTAATATAACTCCTACTACAAAAAAGGTATTAACTGATGTTACTGTACCTAATATTGTTTTATTTGTATTTAAATAGTTTAACACGGCTGGGTCAATTTGATCACTTATAACTGGGGTTGGTATTAGTTGAGATTGGATTACTCTTTGTCTTCTATTAGGAGTAGAAGCATCTAGTAAATTATCAACAACATAGTCCTCTATAACTATTTGAGCTTTAGTAAAATATTTAAGATCTGTAGATAAATTTTTATTTATACTATCAGGTATTATATATCCATTTAAAGTAATATTAAATTTAGCACTAGAAGTTCTATCATTATCACTTGTATATTCAGTTACTGTTGAAAATGAATCAACTATAGCTCTAAATTGAAATCTGTTTTTATCTCCCCAATAAGCATTTGAAGCGTATTGAATAGCTTCAATTACTTTATTTATTTGTTCAATATAGTTAGTATAAATTATACAAGAATAAGTTATTGTAACATAATCAGGAACAACTACTACTCTTTTTTCTCTAACAGGGATTCTATTAGTTAAAATATCAAAATTATCATATGAGTTCTTTTTAGTATAAGGAACATCAAATATATGTACATTTTGAGCTTTATTACCATCTAATTTCCAACTTAAACTTCTATTTCTTTCAATATTATCTCGTTTTAAAACAATTAATGGTGTTAAAATTCTGCTATTAGCATCTCTTAAAAAACCTTCTTTTTGAATAGCTACCCATCGTTCTGGATAAGCATATATTGTTGGTACTGCTACTTGTTCACCATCTTGAGTAACTGTTGGTCTAATATAATCATTAATATAATTTATAACAGCTGAATCAATGTCCATTAATCCAACTGAAAAGTCTTTAGTTGAATCTCCTTTTGTTGATGTGTTATAACCTCTATTAGGTACTTCTAATGGCTGTTTACCATAAGTAGGATCATATGAGACTATTGTCTCATGTAATGCCTGTTGGGGTGTTTTTGGTACGGGTTTTCTATATTGAGCCATTATTGTAATTTATATGGTAATAAATTTAATTTTGTAACTCTACTCATATGACCATCTAATTCAAATACTATACTTTGTCCACGTTTAAATAAAGGAGCTTCATCAAAATTATTAGCATTCATTAAATAATCATTATCATTTCCAAAATCAATTAAATTTTCATTAACATTATGAATTTCATAATATCTTTCTCTATCTAAAACTATATCTCCAACTTGAGGTAATAAACCAATTTGTTCTAACATAACATGAACAAAGAAAAATTTAATTTGTTGACTATTATCAGGACCATATTCTTCAATTACATAAGTTTCATCACCTCTTTCAAGATAACATTTAACCATAACTGGTTCATAGTAATATTTAACTAAAGATTCACCATATATGTTTGTTTTAGATTGAGCAGGTATCATTTTATAATAAGCTACCTGAATAGATTGTAATCTTTTATATCCTTCTGTTATAGAAGATATTTGGAGATTAACATCATCACCAGGTGCAAATGGAGTAGGACGAGCTAAACCATCAGGATTAGTAGCTGACGCTTGATAATCACCTGGAGTTGTTACATCTTGTCCTGGAGGTCTAAAAAATACACCTGGCATATTTTACATTATATAAATTGGTGATATAAATGGAATTTTATTTAAAGCATCTTGTTCAGATTGAGCTTCTAATGCTTTTCTTTCAAGTTGTTTCTGAGTAGATACTGAATCTAGTATTTCTCTTAGTTGAGTTAATAAGTCAGTTTTTTCTGTTTTTGCGTCTGATATTAAGTCACCAGAAGACATAGCTCCAACACCTGGTAATGTAGCAGATGGGTATTTTCCTCTAATATATCCTAATGTTTCTTTACATAAAGCTAAAGTATAACGCATAACCCAACTTCTACCTACAGAATTAATATTAGAATATACAGGATTAGAATATGGTACTCTCATCATGTCTGTAACTACTGGTGGTTCTGTAATTGATCCTGAAGGTTTTCCAGCAGTAACTCTAAATACATCAGAAAGTTTTCTATACTCAAATCTTAATGTACCAGCTCCACCATTACCTTCATCATAAGGAATTGGGAATATTGTTAATTGATTATCAACTATATTAAAAGAATAACCATTAGTTCTTACTTCACGTGACATTTCAATTTGTTGAATACGTTCAATATCAAAATAAATTGGCCACATCATAAAGTTAGAACCTGGGTAAGAAGCATTTAATCCAATACTATCAGCGTAACCAGGTACACCTCCTAATCCTAAATAAGGATCATAATATTGTGTAATTGGAGGTGGAGCGTCATAAAATACACGAGTAATCTCAATACCATCATTTGGACTAATACTAGCACTAGCTTGAGCCCAAGCGTTCATATCATATACTTGTTTATTATGTTCTAAATCAAGTTTTCCTCGATAAATCGGGATAGCGCCCATATTACTTTGTTGGCCATATGAGTCGGCAACTTTAATAAGTCCTGTAACTAAACCAGGTTTAATTAGTTTATTTGTTAAATTATATGCCGATTTGAACTTAATATAATTTACAGTTTGATTTTTACCACCAAGTGTTGTGTCTGTTATAAAGAAATTTATTAAAGATCCACTAATATATGTATATTGATTTAATACTTTTCCACAATTTTGAATAGAAAAAGCATAAGCCATTAATGGATCAGCCATAGACATTGAAGGTAAATAACTACCTGATATTTTATATATTAGTCCATCAGCTATAGATTGAGATAAAGCACCATCACTGTCAACTTCTGACCAAGTAGCTACAGAAGCTGAGGAGAAATTAACAGAAGCTGTAAAATAAGTTATATTATATTCACATAAAAAAGTATCTGTTGGAGATCCTTCTAAAGATAAATAATTTGATTGAATTTTATATTGGTAAACTTCATTACCATAAGTTGTTACTGCTTCTTCATAAGCAGCATATATTTGAAAATCGCATAATTCAACATCAACTGTACCAAATCCTAAACGACGAGTTACAAAAAAACATGCTCTTTGAGCATCATTTTGAAATGAAGGATCTTGGTCATAATAACCAAAAGGTGTATTACCTGGTACTGGGGATAAATCAGCTGTTGAGACTGCGTATGTATAAGTTCCTGAAGTAGCCATACTATTTTGTATAAATATGGCTAGTTTCTAAGTTGTTTATATATTTCTAATATTGGTTCAACAATTGGATGTCTATGATTAGTTTTTAAATGAACATATGATACACCATTAATAGAATGTGCTATAGCTTTTGTTAAAAAAAATAAACCACTGTCTTTTTTATCTCTTAAGTCTATTTGACCTGTATCACCAACAATAGCCATTTTTGATCCCTCACATAAACGTGTTATTGCTAATTCCATTTGGGTATCTGTAATGTTCTGTGCTTCATCAAGAATAATAAATGAATTTGAGAAATTTCTACCTCTCATAAAAGCAAAAGGTATAATTTCAATTCTTCCGTCAGCAAATTCTTTGTCAATTTTTTCCTTATTATATAATCTATACATATTATCATATATAGGAGCTATAAAAGGATCTAATTTGTCTTTTAATCCACCTGGAAGAAATCCTATTTCTTCTTTAGCTGTTACTACAGGTCTAGCCACAATAATTTTTTCTACTTCTCTGTTAAATAATAAATCTAAACCTGCTTGGCAAGCAGCTAAAGTTTTACCTGAACCAGCTAGTCCTGTTATAACAGTAATAGTATTACTTAAAATTAAAGATTTTGCTGTCTTTTGTTCTTCATTTAAACTAATTTGGAAGCGAATTGGATTTTTAGGCCTACGCTTTTCTTTAAAAACATCTTCCATAACGGTATATTCTATTATAAATATAAAAAAAGAAGCCCAAGCTTGCGCTTGGGCTCTTTTAAGGAATTATGCTAGTCTCTGATTAGACAATGTTTAAATCAGAAACAAACAAGTTAGCATAGAATTCAGGACGAATCATCTTCTTAGCATAACGAGTCATAATACCTTTGTTTGGAGTGAAGGTATCAGGATCGTACACTAATGGAGTCATGATCAATGGAATGTATGGAGCATAGACAGCACCAGCTTCCAAGAACTGAGTTCCACGGAAACCTAACAAGATCACGTTTTGTGTCATGTATGGGTTTTTGTAAACTTTATAGCGGCTGTTCAATGAACCAATTTTCTGAACACCAAACGCATACTTCATAGCATCAGCATCAGCAGCTGAATCAGCGGCAAATCCTGGGATTGATTCTAATACAGTACCTACAGCTGGAGAACATACTAAGAAGTTAGCACCACCACGTAAGGTTCTCTGGTGAATAATGTTAGAAAGTTTCTGCAACTTAATACCAATTGTTTGGAACCAAGACATTTGAGTGTAATAAACACCAGCTGTGTTAGAATTGAATCCAGTTTGAGTAGCATTGATTTGGTTACCAACTTTAGCTGACCAGAAGTCAGTTGTAGCGGCATTTTCAATCAACATACCTAAGATTTCAAGATCAATTTCCATAGAAATGTACTCGCTTAAAATAGAAGTTAATTCAGCTTCAGCGTCAACATTCTGATAAGCGTTCAAATCTTGAGCGAATTCAGGTGTCCACTGAGCTTTTAACTTACGAGTCTTAGCTGAGATAGTTTCATTTCTTAACTGGATGTTAATTTGTGGAATTGGAATTGTTACAGAATCATTAGCGTTAGCTTGTAAAGCAAATGGGTTCTGATCTTCAAAATCACCACGGTTACGGATAGTATCTTGTCTATTGTAGTAAATTTTGTAAGTACCATCAGCGTTAGGAGCAATACCTGTGCTAGAAGCAGTTACAAAGAATTCAATATTACCACCGTTAATTTTAGTAAATTGACCTAATACTTGGCTTGGAGTTACAGTAGCACCTGAACCAGATTCAATAGCGAAAGCCGAAATACCATTAACATCAAAGTTTACAACACCACCAAAAGTTAATGATGAAGTGGCAAAAGTAAATTTCTTAACAGTTAAGAGAGCTGAATCAACACCACCAACAATAGAAGCTGTAAAATTAGTATCAAAATCAACATCAGCATAAGAAGCTGAAGTAATAGTAGCTCCTACTAATGAAGAACTGAATTGGTTAATAGAATAACCAAAACGGCCAGCACCATACAAACCACCAGAAGCAGCGTTACCAAAGTTAGCTGTTGGAGTACCATACAAGCTATCACCGTCTGACAAACCAGCTCCTGGAGCTTTTTTGTTAGTACCATATTGGTAATCTAAGAAGAATACTAAACCAGCTGGCAATGACATTGGCTGAACACTAACAAATTCTTTAGCAGCAATCTGACCAAATACCTTACGAACCATTGGTAAGGCGATACCAGCCCATTGGGCACCAGTACCGTTTGTGAAGTCAGAAGTACCAGCTGTAGTGTTAGCTTCAACTACTAATTGCTTAGCTTGGTTTTCTAATAATACCGCCATTGTATTGCGGTTTGTGTCTTCAAGTCCTTCTAAAAGACCTGATTTTTCCCACCTAGAGGCTAAGCGGACAGCATCAGTTTGAGCTGACTGCCAACCAGTAGTGGATTCTAAAAGAGAGTTAATTGTGCTCATTTTTATTTAATTTTGTTTTTTATGTTATTTAATAATACCTGCTAATTTTTTCATACGTGTCACTTGCACGTCCTCATTAACAATGGTCTTGGCAGGAGCAACACCCATTGGTTTTGAGGCAAAACCTACAGATTCTTTAATAGTTGATTTTTTAGTTTCAACTAAAGCATCTTTTAATGTTTCATAAATATTCTTAGCTTCGTTCAAGTTAGCAGCTCTATCAAGGGCATTGATAACTTTTAACTTTTGACCTTCGCTTAAGTTCTTAGATTTAAAGATTTTGTTCATGTAAAGAAGTTTAGCATTCAAAAGATTAACTTCGTTAAGTTCAGACTTAAGGATATTGATAGTTTTGATAGCTTCTTTTAATTCCTTTTTCATCTCTTCTTTTTCTTCATCATCTTTTTTAGCTTTTTTAGCTTCTTCCATTTTTCCTTCTTCTTCTTTTTCGGCTTCATCTAATTCAGCTAAAATTTCTTCAAGATTGAAATCTTCTTCCATTTCACCTTTTTCTTCTTCAGCTTCATCAGTTTTGTCCATTTCACTCATGAATACATCACGGATAATATTACGGAGTTCATCAACTGAAATTTTGTCAGAAGATTTTTTCATTTCTTCCATTTCAGCTTCTTTTTCACCTTCTTCTTTACCTTCTTCATACTCATAAGCTCCCATGCCTTCATTCATCTCATCTTCTTCTTCTTTTTCTTTTTCTTCAGATGGTTTCTTGGCTTTTCTTTTTTCTTCTAAAGCTTCAGCTTCTAATTCAGCTAAGATTTCTTCTAAATCAGCTTCTGTGATGTCACCTTCTTCCATGTTGTTGTCAAGGCCGTAATCATCTTCATCAGCTTCAGCAAATTCTTCATAAGCTTCATCAGTTTCTTCAACTTCATCAGTTTTCATCATTTTACCTTCTTCCTCTTTTTCGTAAGCTTCATCTTTCATCATTTCTTCTGATTCTTCAACTTCTTCTTCCATTTCTGAAAGTTTAGTTTGAATCATAGACATGATACGTGGGGCTAAAGTTTCTTCAAGAGCAAGTTTGGCGTTCGCTACAGCAGTATCACGTACAGCTTTAGCATCGGCAATAGCCTGTTCAAATAATTCTTTGTTTTTCATTTAATTTTTAAAATTTTTTGGTTTTCAATTACTTATTAAAAAAGTAATATAGCGGATTTTACAAATCAGTCACGTGATATTAGAGATCACGTATAAAGGACAGATATAAATATATAAGGAAATATAAAAACGCGTCCTTTAAAAAGAAACTTTATTTTATACAACAAACACCAGTTTGAGAACAAATAATATCTGTAATTATTTGATTAACTCTTTGATATTTGTTGTAAGTGTTTGTATTGTTTGGGTTGTATGATTCACTTAATCCAACAACATCCATATAAGCACCTTGAGTTGATGGTGTACTAACAAAGTCCCAACATACTAACTCAAAATCATCTTGTACTTCTACTGTTCCTTCACCTAATGATTTTACTGAACCCATACCACGAGAAGAAATACCTACAGTAATATTATTTAAAAATAAATCACGTAAAATATTACCTGATGGTGTGGGTAGAATTTCAATACGACCCATTAAATCATCACCCTCCCACCATAATTTTTTAATATTATGGCAAACATTTCTTAAGTTGATGATAGATGAATCTGGATGATCTAATTCACCAAGTGCTCTGTTTTGAGCTATTGGACCAGAAATATATTTTTCTACTTCACGTTTTAAAACTGGTTCAGGATATACTCTTTTATTAGCATTTAAAGAGTTAGCACGTTGAACAACTCCTTCTACAACTAAGTTTTTTGTAGGGCCAAGTTTAGCCTCCATCAATGATTGAGGACTAATCTTGAAGGGTAAATATTCTATAAGTACTTGTTTTGACATTATTGAATAGTTCTTTTTGTGTATTTAACTCCTTTACGCTTTAAGTCTTGTTCATAAGCTGAAGCTTCTTGAGGAGTAACATAACTAGGTTTTCCAGCTACTGTAAATTCAACAGCTCCTTCCATCATTTTTTTAATTGTTTTTTTAATTAACTCAACATTTTCTTTAGTTAATTCAATTTCTTTTAATGATGTTGGTTGTTTAGTCATTTTAGGCATTCTATAGAATACAGTGTCAATAGCTTTCTTTAAAAATTCTTGTTGAATTGGATATAATTCATTAGCAGGAACATTTTTAGCTTTATCTATATATTCTTCAAAATCAATAGAAGATTTATATACTTTAAAATTATTACCTGATGGAGCAAACATAAAAAATGCACTTTTCATATCACCTAAATCACCAGTATAAGATCCTACAGAATATTTTTTTAAATTCTTTAAATTATTACCATATATTTTTTGTAAGATAACTTCTTCAGTATCAAAAGTTTTAATATCTGATGATGGTTGTTGATATTTTTTTGTTCCGTCTATAGCTTCATTCATTGAAACCATAGCATCTAATGATGGTTGTTTTTCTTCAAAATCAAGATAATGTTTAGCTTTAACTAAATAATCTTTAGCTAAATGAATTTTTTCTTGCCACCAATCAGGAAAATCAACTTCATCTTCCATTTGATCATATTTGTCAAGCATTTTATATAATTCAACAGCATATTTAGCTATACGATAAACACTAGCTTTTAACATGTCTGGTTCGTCATCTTCATGACCTAAATCAATATCTTCTCTAATTGATTCTTTAAGAGCTTTTTTCTTATCTTTAGTAGCTTTAACTATTGGTTCTTCTCTATCACCATCACCATCAACATCTGGAAAATCAGGCATTTTTAGTTTCTTTTTTTCATTTAATTTTTCACCTGTTTTAGGTTCATCTGTTTTAGGCTCAACCTTTTTAGGTTCAGGTTTAGCTTTAACTGGTTCTTTTTTAGATACAATAGAATTATAAAATTTCATTGTTACAGGTTTTCCTGTAGCACTTAATTTAATTAATTTTTCAGCTACATCATGAAGATCCATGTCTGAAGTAGCGTCTTCACGAGCATATTCAAGCATACGAATAAAAAGAGGAACATCCATAATGACAAAATCAGATGGATTTTTTCTTTTTTCTTCTAAAGATTCTTTAACTACTTTAGCTTTTGTCATCTGATTTGGAGCCATGTTATCTTTCTTTTTAACTTCTTCCATTTCAGTACTAGCTACTTCTTTTTTTCTATTAGGTTTTTTAACACCTAACATTTCATAAGTGGCATCTTCTAACAAATGAGTATAGTAATTAGCATCAGAAAGTACATTCTTAACAGCTTTAACTAAAGCTTTTTTAACTGTTTCATTAGTTACTTCTCCACCCATCTTAACTAATTCATAGTCAAGACCTCTTTGAACTTCAAATGGGTTAGCTTTATCAATGTCAGGAATTACTGACATAAGTGATTTAAGATATTCGTTTGTAGTAGCCATTTATGTATAAATATTAATTATCCCTGCCCAACTGACAGTTTTTTATAGTTTTTACTTTGTTTTAATTTACTTGATTTAGTTTTTGCATGGATTCCTGGTCTTCTCTTCTTTGGTTTTACTTTATAAAGTGATGAAGCTGAGAGTGTAGTTTTTTTAGCTTTTGCCATTTGTTAAGATTTTAATTTTGGTTTGTAATTCTTTAATTTCATTAACCATTTTTTCTAAAACCTCATTAGTTCTTTTTAAATATGTTAAATTTTCATTAGACTGTTTTAATTCAGTCTTTAATCTATTTGTATATTCTAATATTTTATTTATTTCTAAAACACGTTTACGAACTTCTCTAATAGCTGTATGTAACTGATCAGCTGGTCTACGCATTTCAGCTGTTTTTTTAAATTGTGAATATTTTACTTCATTTATTTGATTTTCATTCCATAAAAAACTAGCATCTAACATATCTTTTGGTTGTATTTCTTTATAACCATAAGACTTAGTATAAACATTATTTTTAGTACCTTTAACAAAAGTAGAAGGTAAACCTGATTTTGTTGGTTTTGGATTTTTTCTTGGATTTAAAACAGCTTCATTTTTAGCTTCTTTCTTTTTAAAAGCATATTTTGGAGCGAATCCAGGAACTGCTCCTGTTGTAGAAATTTCTTGGGCTAATTTTTGTTTAATATAAGCCTCAATAATTTTTTTAATATCTTCTTTGCTTCTCATGATTATTTAGATAATTCACTTACTAACTCATGATACTGAAGTAAAGTAATAAGATGTTCATCTTTTACTACTTGCTTTTTAGATAAAGGTTTAATTAAATTTATAGCTTCCTGTAGTTTAATTTCTGTTGTTTTATTATCTACTTTACTTTTTAGTTTAACTAAGTTTTCTCTAACTTCAGTTAAATTTTTATTAACAAATCTTCTTAAATAATCAACATTAGAAATATTATTTATGTATTCTTTTAAAACTAATTTTTGTTTATCAGATAAATTAGAATACTTATCATTAAATTTTTCAATTAATATCCTATATGTTAAAATACGAATATCTTTATCTTGAGTTTTAAATTCTTGAATTATTCTGTTTTCAACATTTTCAGAATTTATACTACTTCTAGTTATATGCTCTAATAATGTTATTTTATTAGTTAATATTTGGTCAGGAGTAATAAAATTTTTTGATTTTTTAATTTCAAACAATGTATAAATAGCAGCTGATGTTTTATAGTTATTTATTTTGTTTTTAAAAAAATTGTCTAAATCATAATGTTTTTTAATTTCTCTGATTAAAGCATATTTTTCTTTATTAATTTTTTCTTCATCTAATTTAATAGATAAATCTAAAACAGTATTAATTAACAAATCAGCTTTAGTTTCTTCTAATTTGTCACTGTTTAATATTGAATAATATAATTTTTGTTCTTTAGCTAACTCAGTGTTAGTAAAGTATTTTTTAACTATCTTAACAGAAGATGATTCTTTTCCAGCCATTACATCAGAAGCTATTTGTCTGACTAAAAGCTCAAAAAGGACACCTGTGTTTTTATACTTCGAATGTTTGATTGTCATGAAGGTATAATTATACTACTTATAAATATATACTTATTTCAGTTCCTCACGGATATTTTCTTCATTTAATAAACTACTTCCTTTAAACATATTAGTTTGTCGAGGTAATCCATCAAACATATTTTTATTTTGTAAATATATAGCTGTAGCAGGTACAGATTTTTTTATAGTTTCTCTAATTTCTTCATCATCTTTATATTTACCTTTCATAGAATCAACTCCTAATCGATCTCTACCAAAGGGATCATTTTGAGTATTAATAAATGATGGTTTTTCTTGAGGTCTACCAGGCATATTTACAATATTAGGATCATTTTCATCAAATCCAGCAGGTACATCTCTACTAGTTGTATATCTTCCTTTACCATAAGCATTAGCTAATTGGTGAGGTGTACCATATACTTGACCTGTTTCAGCTGGATCATTACCTTCTTCTTCTATTTGTTTAAGTCTAAAGGTACGTTTTTTATCTTCAGCTACTAAGTCTCTATATTCATCAAATTGATCTTCACTAAAATGGAATACATTATCATAAATCCAATTTGAAGGTAATAGATTAGTTTCTAAAATAGATGAAGCTAAATCAACTTTTTCTTTCATTAATGCTACTCTTTCTTGATCATAAATGATAGATGGAGTTGTTAATCCTAATTCAAAGTTAGTTAAAGTTTCATTATCATAACCTTGAGTATATAAATGCACTAAAGCAATTTTAGTTAATTCACTTAATAATATACGCTGGATACGTTCAACAGTACGTGCAAATCTAATATCTTCAGCTGCTAATGTAGCTTTACCACTTAAATCTTTTTCATATCCTAAATAAGCTTTAGGTACTTTTAGAGCGGCGAATAATTTTTCTCTTAAATAAGCTACATCTTCAATACCGTTATATTCTAATCCTTTAGCTGTGTCAATTTTTGTTGTTGAGTCACCACCTCTAACAGGAATATAAATATCTTCTAACATGTTTTGCATGTTAAATTTCAAATTATAATTACCAGTATTAGGATCAATAAATGGAGTTTTCTTAACTTTTTGCATCATACGTTGCATATAGTTTTCAACTTCATTTGGTGGAATATTACCTACATTAACATAGAAAACACGTTTTTCAGGGGCACGTACAATTCTATGGATTAACATAGCATCTTCCATTAATACATACTGTTTAAATAATTTTCTTCCTGGTTCAAGATATGATCTACCATAAGGTAAATAATTAACATCATTAATTAAACGGAAGTGAGCTATTTCATAATTTTGGAATAAAATACCTGTATCTTGGCCAGCATATGAAGCATAATTAGCTGTTACACCTGTAGCTGCTGTTGGATCATATCTAAATCTAACATAAGCTGGATTTTGTTGATCTGTTCCTTCTTCTCTAATCATTGTGTATGCTGAGAATGGAATAACATTATATATCCCATATTTTTCAGCAATTTCTAATTTTAAATAGAAGTCACCATATTTACACATATTGCGAGTCCAAGACCAAAGATTAAATTCAACATTCAATACATCATAAAATAAATTATAAAGAATCTTTTGAATATTTTCATCACTTGATCTAATTTGTAAAACTTCACCTTGTTCATTTTTTAAAGTACATTCATCTGAAACAATATCTAATACAGAAGAAACAATAGCATCTGTGTCCATTGATTCATAATCAGCATATAACTGAACACGAATGTTTTGATAGTTTTGAGCAGAATTTAAATTATAAATTCCAGGACCTGAAGTTGTATAGATTTTTTGAAATCTATCAACCAGTGAGTTTGTTTGTAGAACACCTAAAGATTGAATTCTATCAGTATCCATAACGGATAACTGATTTCCACCTGTGTTTCTAATAACAACATCAGATGAGAATAATCTTTGTAGTCTTCCAAATAAAGAAGTATTTGCCATTTATATATAAATATTTATTATCCTATAAGCCAGTTTAAATTTTCTTTTCCTCCCATACCATCATCCATTGTCCATGGATCATTATGTACATTATGTGGAGTATGATTATTTGACATAACAGGCATATAACCACTAGATATACTATTTAAACTAGCTCTAGCTAAATCAATTCCTGTTTGTTTAAAACGTAAGCTAGTATCTCTTAAAAACATAGCAAATCCAAAACTTAAAACCAAATCATCATTATAACCATCCATAGACTGTGCTTTTCCATTTTTCCAAATAAATGTTCTAAATTCCTCTAACAATCTTTTTGATTGTATAGTAACTGAACGTTCATGAATATAACTAATAAGTTTTGAGATAACAAGCGGTCTTGTACGAAGAGAATTAGTAAATCCAGGAACCATACCATTTCCATTTTCATATCTATCAAGATACATTTCAACATTAGTTAAAGCTGTATCTGATTTAGGAGAATAATAAAGATTCCTATAACCTCTATCAATAGCTGTTTGAATTACATCCCAACCATAAGTAGCGTTTTCTATAACTAATAAAGCATCATTATATTCAACTGCTACACCTACTAAAAAATTACCATAATCTCTAGTACCTAATTGTCCTTTATATTCTGCTACTTGAGTATTTGAGTCTACATCAATAACATGAAATGCTGAAAAATCTTTACCATCACCTCTAGCTACATCAGCTGTAACTACATATGTTCTTGAAAAATCTGGATGTTCCCAAATCCAATAATTTCCATCAATGCCTCTTCTTTCAATTGGATCTTTTTGATATGTTTCTATATACCAATTTAATATTTCTGGTTCAATAGCTGTATCACCAGATGTACTAAAATCACAATCACACTCTTGGGCAGCTAATCTAGGTCCTAAGTCAGAAGTTTGTGTATCTCTCCATTTTTGATCTCGTTCTGGGTGTACAGTCCATGGTAATCTAATTGGTAAAAAGCTATTATCTTTAGCTTCAGCTTTAATCCATGTTTTATGAAACCAGTTACCTGTACCATAAGGTGTAGATATAGCTATACAACCACCACCAGTAGCTAAGGTTTGTTGAGCACTAGCAAATATTTCTTCAATATTGTCAATAAATGCTGCTTCATCAATGATTAATAATGAAACTGCTTCACTTCGACCTGAATCACTAGCCGCTGATACTGCTTTAATTTGAGAACCATTAGCTAGTTTAAGTGATAATTTATTGTTTTCTATTGCTTTTAATTTAAGCCAACTTGGTAAATTTTCATAACCAAATTTAACTTTAGTTACTAAGTTTTTTGCTGTTTCTTGTTTTGTAGCTATACAAAGTATATTTTTATCTTTTTGAAACAACATCATCCATAAAGTATAAGCACCAACTAATGTTGATATACCTAACTGTCTAGATTTATTTACTATATTGTAACTATTATCTTGAAATAAATTTAATACTTTTTCCTGGAATGGGTATAGATTAAATTGGGTTCTACCTCTTGTTGGGTGTTGAATCCAATAATATTTTTTCATAAAATAAACAGGATCACTAGCACATTTAATGTACTCCTGTCTAATTAAAGTTTTTATATCTTGGGGTTGTTGTTCACTCATAAAAGTGCTATAATAAAACCTACAACTGAAATCATAAATGCTCCAGTTAATTTTTTAATTGTATTATTTAATTTTGTAATTTTTTTACTTTTTTCATTTATAATACCATCTTTAGCTATAATTACTCCATTCAAATCTTTAACTTTACTATCTAAAACAACACGAGTAGAGTCTAAAACACTAATTATAATATCTTTTCTAAAAATAATAGTGTCCATAGCTTTTATTGAATCACGAGCAATAACTAATTCTTTTTTAAGATTATCTCTTTCAACTTTAACTAAAAGAGCGTTTTTTAATGATTTAATAGGAACTATTACCGTTGAATCAGTTAAACGCTGTTGTGAACTCGCTGATGATATCATCATCAGACATATTATTGATGCGATTATGTTCTTTTTCATATTGTTCTTTATATTGTTGAGCTTTTTTAGCTATATTAGCTAATTTAGCTTTATCTAAAATTACTAAAGAATCTAAAATATGTCTAGTAGAATCTAAAGATGCTATTTTAATATCTTTTTTTCCTATTTCAATATTTAATGAATCAATAGTTTTTTGATATTTAGCTTCTGATGAAGAAATATCATTACGAACTAAAAGGAACCATAGTAATCCTATAGTTCCTAAGAGTATAACAATTTGAGTTATATATTTTTTCATTTAGAAATTAAATCTTCAACTGTATTGTCCCAAACTTGTAACAAGTTAGTATAAGTTTCACCACCTTTTCTTAAACCAATTTTACCACCTTCAGCTTTTGAACGAGTTAAATAAGATATAAATGCTAAACGTTTAGCTTCTTTAAATTTAGGATCAATAAGTTTATCTTTACTATCTTTTAATTTAGCAATAATAGCTTTGCCTGCTTTATCAATAGCAATTGTTCTTTCAATACCTTTAGCTCCACCTAATTCTTTTTCAGCGGCAGTTACATCAGCTGATCTTGGTCCATCAATATCTCTAACACCAACAACTTTATCTTTAGCCATTGACATAGATGGTTCTTTTTTAGTTGGGGTAGAAGTTCCTGGTTTGCGACCTCTAACACCTGGTGTTTTTGGTTCTTGTGGATTAACATCTGATGTTTTTCCTAAAGCACCAATTTCTTCAGCGTCTAATACAGAATTAAAATCTTTTAATGGATCTTTACCTATAATAGCTTTAATAGTTGCTTTAGTGAATGGTTGATCAGCTTCAACTTCATCTCCTTTTAATGCTTGAGCTACTAATTTTTTAGTACCTACATATTTGTCTGGATTAAGTTTATCTTTTTGGTCTTTAGTGATTTTAAAGAAATTAGCCATTTCTTCTAATTCTTCATTTTCTTTTAATTTTAAAGAAGATTTAAAGAAAGCTTTAGCCATTTCTTTTTCTGTTACACCTAAAGCTTTAGCTACATCTGATAAAGTTGTGGCTTTGTTTTTATTAAGCATTTCAGTATATTTTTTATTAATATCTGCTACTGTTAATTCTTCATCTAAAGCATCTTTTTCAAATGGTACTGCTTCTTCAATACCTTCATTTAATGAATGAAGTCTACTAGAAGATGTTAATTTGTTTTCAGCTAAATACTTAGCGAAAGCCTTATGGTCAAATTCAGGCGTATTAAAATGTGAGCTCATTGTTGTAAGTTTATTTATAAATATGGTTAATAATAGCCTTAATGCGATCTTCTACTGATCCTGATATAGTTAGTAAATTTTTAGGTGGGTATAATTCTAATAAGTTACGAATTTGGTAATCAATTTCATCTCTATAAGTAGAATCTGTTTCTCTAATACCATTATCTTCAATAGCTACTCCATCAGGTTTAACATAAACTACTAAATCATATTTATTTTTTAATGTCATAGCTGCTTTTTCAAAATAGAATTTATCTCCATTATCAATAGATTTAGCTAAAGCTGTAAAAGCACATACATCCCAAATTGTTCTATCAGTTAAAATATTAGTTTGTAATAATTCAGTAGCTCTTTCAGCTAAAAATATAAATTGACCTTCTAATGTAGAATCAGTATTTAATGGAATACCTAAACTACTTAGATATTTAGATCTTTCAGTAGCTTTATTATAATCAGAAAAATGAGAAATTTGAATTAAATTATTAATCAATGTAGTTTTACCAACTGACATTGTTCCACATAAACCTATTTTCATAATATTATAATATAATTAAAAAAATTACTAAAGCCAAACTTACATTCTAGTCTGATATTTAGGATCTTTAGCTGGAGGTACACCATTAAAGTCACGTTTTACTTCAGACCATTGATCTTTAGTATATTGTATACCATGAATATAATATTCATCTTTTTGACCAGAACTTTTTGGATGTTTAATAGCAGGTCCATCCCAATTATGTAATTTTCCATTACAGTAATATACTACTTTTCCGTCTGGTGTTTTAAGCCTTTTTGTCATTAAATTTGTCATATGTTTATTTCCAATTAATTATGTCTCCAATGTGATTATCCCAAGCATCTGATGATGATATTAGTTTTGATATTGCTAGTATACCTTGTGCTCCTGAAACAGTAATACCTCTAGCTGATAAAGCATCTCCTACAAAATGAACATTTGGATATTCAACTAAAGCTAAATCACTATGATACACAAGAGGTTCAGGTGAAAGATATTTTACTTCAGGAACATAAACACCCCAATCATCACCTAATGTTGGAAATACTTTTTTCATATCCTCAATAAAATCCTCAATATAATTCCAATATTCACCCATTCCATGTCTTACAATATCTAAATTATCAATTTGAATAGAGCTAACTCTTTCACCTTCTGATGTAGTTGATGGTTTACGAGATGGGCTATAGTATAAACCAGTACCAGCATATTGTAATTTATTTACTACTTTACGTGACCAAGCAAATGGATCTTCAATGTTATTAATTTCCATAATAATACCAAAGTTAGTCATGTCATTTCTATATTTAGGATCTTTTTTAGCATGACCATTATATGAATGATTACCATAAGTATCTTCTACAGCAACATAAGCAGCATTATTATTTGTACAGAATGAACGTAATGAAACACCTTTATCTTCAAACTTACGATATAATTTGAAATCATAACTAATATCAATTAAATCCTGAAAATGTTTCTGTGGTGCTTCAAATCTAACACCAATTTGTACTGATTTAGGTTCTGTTTCTAATTGATATTCATCTTGAATACTTTGAGCAAAATCAATACCTGATTTACCTACACCAAAAATTAATTCATTATATTCAACAGCATATTGACCTTCTTTACCTTTAGTAGTTAAGTATACTAAATTAGATTCAAAATCAACTTTAAATACTCGTTCATTCCAAATAAATTGTACACCTTTAGATACTAAATAATCATACCAATTTTTACCAATTTCATGAAGATAATCTGTACCAACATGCCATACTGGGAATAATCTTAAACCAAAATATGGTTTAATAAATTCAGGTTCTTCTATTGGATTAGAACATTGTACTTCTTCAGGTTTAGGATGAAAACGTTTAAAGTTATTAATAACTTCATCCATTAATTTCATAGCTTTTTCTTCACCAACATACTTAGATAATTGACCTCCAATTGCTGTATGATAAGTTAATTTACCATCAGACCAACCTCCAGCTCCTAGAAATCCAGTCATTACTTCTTCTGGTTTTCTATTGTATGGATCATTACCCATATCAATAATAGTAATGTTTTTACCTGGAAAACCATTGTCAACTAATTTAGTAGCTGCATTTACTCCTGCTACACCAGCGCCTACAATTACAATTTTTTTCTTCATACTTTATTTAAATATAATAATTTTTATTTAATTTGCCAAACAAAGGTGGCACCTTTTTAAGGTGCCACAGCTACCATATGTTAATCTCTTACGAGCGACTGGCTATGAATCAGTCTATAATTTATTTGCTTGACTTCATCTTTAAAGATAAAGGCAATACTAATCCTGATGTATTTCTTACTTCTATAATATAATTTATATCTCCTAATATTTCACTCTTTGTATCTACTTTTATATATAAAGCTTTAGCTCCTTTATTAGGATATTTAATTTGAACATTATTTAAAACACCAACAAATTTTTCTAAGTCTTTTTCAGTCATTATTGATGTCATAAATAAATCACCATTTGCTTTTTCTCTAGCATAATAATAACCATATCCATAACCAGAACCTATTAAGTTAGATAATTTTTTAATATCTACTCCAGATACTGTTTCAAAAGTATTAGGTATATCTCCTTCTTTATCTACATATTCATTTAAACCTTGAGCTACTCTATCTGAATTAACTTTAAATAATTCAAATATATCTTTAATTATAGGTTTATCATTATATTTACTTTTATCAAAAATAACTTTTTTATCTTTGTCATAAACTATAAAAGGTACAGTACCACCATTATAAAAACCAGCCCCAGATACATTTTTTAAAGATATATAATAAATATTACCATCATATTTTATAGTAATATCAGATATTTTAGATCCTATATTCTCAACTTTATCTAAAGATAATGGTCGTTTTGTATCTTGTTTACCTGTTGAAACTACATCTTCTGGTTTTAAATTTTCTGGGTTGATTTTTAAGAATTTGAATAATTGAACAACTGTTTTATTATCAATATCCTCAATATTATTTCCAGCTACTGATTTCACAGCATTGTATAAATCTTCTTCATATTGCTCACCAGCATTTTTACCACCTGCTAATACTATTTTAACTTCACCATCTTCTGTGTCAAATTGAAACATATGATATTTAGAACTACCTTTTATAGGTTTAGCATCAGATTGGTTAGGACCTTGTTTAGGACCAAAAGACGATACTTCTGTATCAGGATATACTTTTTTTATTATGTTTAAAAATTGAGATGGATCTATTTTTCCTTTATTAGCTATACGACCCTTACCTTTCATGTTTTCTAAACCGGCAGCTTTACCTTCTGGGGAATTTACTATTTTATTAATAGCTTTTTCAGAATTCGCTGTTAACGAACCTTCCATAATCATTTCTAAAAGTAAAGATGCTAATTTAATCACACTTATGTATTTTTAATTTGAGTGTACCTGTTCCTTTAATAACACGGTGCCACTCATGTCTCATGATAAATATAGTTAAATTTTCTTCTAATTCCCAAGGTAATTCATTTTCAAATTGAAAACCCCAATTAAATCCAGGTTCTAATATTTCAACCATACGATCTTCATCATCACGATGCCACATTAATTCTATTGGATCAATATTATCATCAAATTCTCTAATGATATATTTGTCTGTAGTTTCTATATCTACATATGGTTTATCCATATTAATCTTCTTTTTTGTCTATTATTGGTCCACCAACAACCCAAGCATCACAGGTTCTAGCAGCTGCACATTTGAACTTTAAGAATCTACAATAACCTAACTGGCCGGCTTCAATAACATCAAAAGGATCTTCAGAACCTTCATCATTTCCTATACCTTTAGCTATACAATCTAATGTTTTTTTAGTCACATCAAAAGCAGCACAGTTTCCACATAAAGATTTTTTAGCTTCATCTATTGAATCTAATTGCCACATTTCAACTTTCTTTTCCCAAAATTTTTCATTAGGTTCATTAGGATTTAATGGGCCATAACCATATTTGTCAATAGCTTTTTGTCTATTTTCAAGATTTAAATCTATATCTTGAGTAGCAGGTGGACATTTTCCTAATTCTGCTTCATTTAATATATCTAATAAATTTATCATTTTTTATTTTTTATACAGTTAGGATATCTTTTACCAAACATTGTTTTAAAACCTTTTTGAGTATAACCTTTCCAACATTTTTCAGTTAATAAGTCTTCATTTTGTTGTACACGACTATATCCTGATCCATAAGGAATAGCTGTTTTTTTATCTTTAAATGTTTTAGGATCTAAATTTTCTTTCTGATTACGTAAACGTTCTGTTTTTTCTTTAGATGCTTCTTTTTTAGCTGTAATATATATTAATCCTCGTTTTAAACGTGCTTTAACTTCAGGATCTTTAGCCTTATTATAAGCGGCTCTTACTCGTTGATGAATTAAATTAATAATTTGAGATTGACGAGCATGAGATTTGGATTTAAAAGATGATTTTGATAATGTATTTTTAATATCTTGAACTGTTTTAAATCTTATACTAACTGTATCTGTTGGATCTTCATCTGTGTATAGACGACGACCTGATCCTTTAGGTTTTTTACCTGTACCTACTTTAGGATCTGCTTCTTTTAAATTAGGGTTATTATTATGTCCACATTTATGACAAATGTATAAATCTTTACCACCATCTTCTTTTTTCCAACTCCAACCACAATTATCACAAATAATTTTTGTATTTGTAATTAATTCTTCAATAGTTTCAGGATCATTAGTCCAAACATCAGATGCTTTATATCTTGTTTTTTTCACCATATTTGCTTTATATGGTGGATACATTTCAAATAATATGTCTACAAGTTTAATCATTTAGTTTTACCCCATGTTTTACCTTTACCTTTTTTCTTACATCCAGCGGGTGTAGGTCTACAAGAAGGATATTTAGCTCGAGTTTCACCTTTTTTTCTACCACAAGCTTTACATTTTAATCTACCTGTTTTTTTATCTTTTCTACAAGTATTACAATCAACCCATCCACCTTCTTTACCTGATGTACCTTGGCGTTTGAACCATTTGTATAATGATTCATCTTCATTTAAAATTTCAACTAATAAACTAACTAATTTCATCTAATGGATATTCTTCCCAATTATTAGCTAATCCTTCTACAAAACTTACAAACCAATCACTTAAATCATCTATGTCTGCTTTTCTCCAACGCTGGTTAAGCTTAATTTTATCAGTGTCCGTCATATAACCAGCATCAAATATATCAGCCTCATTATCAGTAAACAATTCTATTAATTGATCTATTTGATTATCAGTTAATGGTTCATCATTTAAATAATTAGGTAGTGATGATTTATAATATGGTTTTGTTTTAATTAAATCCTTTTTAATATGATCAGGATCTAAATTACCATCTATATCTATATAACTATTTTTAGTAGTTAAATCCTCATATTCTTTTAAGTCTTTCCAAATTTTACCTCGACGACATCTAACAACAGCACCTGATTTATAAGCTGATGGTTTATCAAATTTACGGTCAGCAATACGAAGACATCTGTCTCGTTTTTTACTTTTTCTTTTTTCTAAAAGAATTTCACCTAATATATCAATTAATTTAGTCATCTTACCAAAATCCTGAATAGTTTGATTTTAAACCTAATAATTTAGCATATCTTGGTAAACGACAAGACCAATATGAAGCTTTTGTTTTGTCTGTTTTTTGTGGACAATTATGGCGTTTAGAAAATGCTGCTCTTCTTTTAGAATTATTAATTTTAGCAGACATACCTTGAGCACCAAATGATATTTTTTTAATTTTTTTAGTCTTAGGATCTCTTACATAAACATAAAACTTTTTAGAACCACCACGTTTTGGTTTACCAAGTGGAGGATTTTTCTTTTTAGTTTTTGATTCTGAAAATGGTTCATCTGCTATCATTTTAATACCTTCAGCTTCAGCATCTTCAGACTCATAAATGTGATCTAAATATAATATTTCATTATTATATATAAATGATTCACCTAAATCAGTTTCAGTTATAATTTCTTTATCAACACCAAAAAGTTCTATTTTATCTTCATTAAACAATTGTCTAACTTCTTTAAACAATTCAAAATAAGATTCAGAACCATATCTATAGATTGGTTGAGAAATAGGTAATTTATTATCTAAATGATATTGTAATCCCTCTGATAAAGGTTGTTTTGATTCTAATAATAATGGTGATTTAACACTATTTCTAACACAATCATTACATTCTGATAATAATTTAAGTAATTTAATCATAATTATGCTGGTTCAGTTTCTGTTGAAGTTGTTTCTTCTTCTGGGGATGTTGTAGCTTCAGGTGGAGTAGGTTCAGTTTTATCAGTTCCAGATTGAGTTTGGTCTGGACCTTGGATGTCTTCTTTAGCTTTACCTAACATTAATAAATTAGCTATAGCTACTCTAGCTCTTTCTTCTTCACCTAAATTTAATAGATAATATTTTTTACCAGATACTTTAGCTACCCAAGATCTACCCATATAAATTAAGTAGAAAAAATGATTATTATGTAATACTACTTTAAATGTAGTAGGTATAGGAGCTATAACATATACACCAATAATATAATCTTTAAAATCTTTTGTTAGTAAATCAATTAAAGTTTTAGTTAAAGTTGGATATTTGAATAAAATAAATCCTAATGGATCTTCTTCAAAAGTGGGTGATTTAGGATCTTCAACAGGAGTTGTAGGTTCCATGTCAATTTCTTCTTCATCAGAGACAACTTCTTCATCAGCTTCTTTTAATTTAGCTAATTCTTCTTCAATTAATTTATCTAAAAGTTCTTTTAAAGCCATTTAGTATTTGAATGAGGTTATTTCATGATAATAAGTATCTATCATTTTATCTGATAAGAACTTAATTATTTTAGTTAATCTGTTTTTATTAAAACCTAAACCAGCATTTTCTTCAGCTGGAAATTCTATACCTAGATTATCTTTTTTAGTAAATTTAATAGGTACTCTTGTTTTTCCACCTGTTTTTTGGGCTAAAAATTCTTTATCATACTCTTTACCTTGTGGAGAAGCAGGTCCCATTTTTAATGGGAATTTAAATGATGAATCAATAGTTTGAATTTGTTTTTCTAAATTACTTCTTTTTTTAGCATTAGATGGACCAAATTTAAAGGCATCCCAATCATTTCTATTTTGAATACCATCCATTTCTCCTTTAGTAAATTTAATATAATTTTCAGGACTATCAAATTCAGTACCTTTATATATTTTAGTCACAGTACCTTTACCACCTCCACCTCTAGTTGTTTGAGTTACAACATCTGATGGGTAATTTGATATATCCTGTAACCATTCAAAAGCTTTATTTCTATCTGACTCATCATCAAATATTAAACCAGGGTTGATGGTTGATTTAAGATCAGGATTGTTTGATTCTTCATCATCAACCTCTTTTAGGTTTTTAAATTTAGCCTCTAAAAGGATTTCTTCTAATAATGAAATTAATCTCATTTTAAATCTTTAGTATATTCTTTATGAAGTTTTTGAAGATTTTTATTCATCTTCATTACTTCTTTAAGTTGTTTAAGAAAATCTTTATGTTTCATCTCAGCCATTTTTTCATAGCTAGATTTGATGTTTTCAATAACACCCATATAATTTTCTTCTAATTCAGCATATTTAGTTGCCTCAATTAATGAACCTCTAATTTCAGCTATTTCATTTTTAGCAGCTTTAGGATCACTAGCATATAAAGCTCTTAAATACTGATGTACGTCACCTCTAGTACATCCAACTTTAGCGCCTCTTTCTCCAGATTTATTCTTTTTATAGACGCATTTTCCAACTGATGTGTATGGCATATTATTATAGTTTACTTATAAATATGAATAAAATAAGTAATTATAACTCTAATTCACGTAATTTTTGAATATATTCTTTTATTTGTTTAATTTCTTCTTCACTAATTTTACCACCAGACCAATTTTCAACATCACCCTGTTCAGTTATAAAAGTATCATTTTTAGAAGATAACCATTCTCCAATAGCTAATTCAAAATCATCAACCATTGATTCTTTATTTTTAACCATTAGATTTTTTTCATACTCATCATATTTACCTTCTGCTTTTAATCTAGTTTCCATTGTAGCAACACATTTTGGACACATATTATGGATACTAAATAATTTTTTAACAGCAGGACTATCACTATGTAGAGGTCCACTACATGAAGGACATACTAAAGGTATTGTATAATAAGATTTAAATTTATCTAACTTAGTAACAGTTTGTTTTATACCATTTTTAATAGTCCATGTTTTACTATTTTCTTCCCAGATATCACCTTCTTTATAATCTGTTTGATTTTTATCATAACCTACTTGTATTTTAGTAGCGTCATTATATTTTCTAGTAACTAAATTTCTTAAACGCTGAACATCAGCTGGATTAAACTCCTTTTTTAGTAATGTCTCTTTCATATAAACCTAATTCTTCTAATTTTTTGTAAGCAGATTCTGGACTGGATGAATTGTATTTAACTCCTATACCACCTGCACTTTTCCAATCTGAGATGTTTGATGGGAGATCATCAATTAATACTTGATTTTTTCCAGAAGCATCTTTTTTATCTTTAGATTGTTTGAATATAACTCTACTTTCAGGAATACCCAAATTCTTTTTAATCCATTTTAATTTTCCTTCTTTAGCACCTGTAAAATAGCCTGGTGATGAAAGAATATATGGGTTATGGATTTTAATTATATTCCATAATTCTTTTCCATTCTTCTCCCATTTCATATTGGACCAATAATTTTCTCCTATTTCGCTTATTTTATCATAAGCTTTTTTGTCACCGTATTTAATTTTATAATCATCAAACGACATACCAGTGTAAAATTCAAAGCGACCATCAAAGTCACATAATACACCATCCATATCACAGTATATGGTATACTGCGTTTTATTTACTTCTAAAAACAAATCTTTTAATGCTATCATTATTGAAATATATTGGGGTTTTGTTTAGCAAACATTCTCATCATTATGCCAGCTACAGCGTTAGCTTCATTTTCATATGGTGATCCTGTTGCTCCATCTTTTGGGTTTAAAGGTTTAAATTCATTTTGTTTAGCATGAACTAATTCATGTCCTAATGTTCTTAATATATCAATAATATGTCTACCAGAAGGATCAGTAACTATACTATTTGAATCAGGTATATAACCTCCAAAACTTGGTTGAATACCATTGGCTAATACTTTTTCTTTAAATTTTATTTCAGGAATATTTTCTAAATCTAAAAAATTAGAAGCAAATTGAATAAATTTTTCAACTATATTTTTATCAATATTTTCATTTAAATCTTTAGATAAGTCTTTAGTTGTTAAATCTCTTTTAATATTAGTTAATTTTTCTAAATATCCTGAATTTCTTAATTCTTTAAAAGCTAAGTTTTCAACAGCATATTCACCTTCTCTATCTAAACCAGTTTCTCTAAAATTTTTAAGTTTTTGTTTTAATACTTCAATTTTTTTAAGAGCAACATTAGGATCTTTTATTTTTTCTAATTGATCAATTTGTTTTTTAAATGGATTTGATTTTTTATCAATATCAGAATCAGAAATTTCTATTTTTTGATAAACAGGTTTTTTAACCCAGTCATTATCTAAAACAGAATATACTCCTGTACTTCTATGAGGTCCTTCTGAGTCTTGGACATATGGAGATATTGGATTGTTTTTAATTTTAAGATTATAAGCACTATTCCAATTAGCTTCAGCTTGATCAAATAATTTTTTAACTAATTTAGGATCTCCAAATTTTGAAAAATCAACAATTATATGTAAATCAATATCAGAATTAGTACCCCAATTATAATTAGCTGATGAACCTGTTAAAGTAACATCATCATATTCTTGCCCTAAATCAAGTTTATTCCAAAATGTATCAGCTATTTTAAGTAAAGCTTGTCTAATATTTGGTCTTAATCTGTCATTTTCTCCAAAAATATTAGGATTTAATTTTGATTTATTTTTATATTCTTCTATTGACTCATTTAATGATTCTGGTTTTGGAAGATTTAAATTTAATACTTCTAAAATATCATTAAAATATCCTTTTTGAATAACAGCTTCAGGGAATAAACTTTTAAAATAATCATAAGTGTTATTATAGTCACTTACAGCTTTATTATATTCAGGTGTTCCTTTTTGTGTATTTTCAATTGTAAAAATTTGAGTTTTTAAAGTAGCTATAGTTGTTCTAAAAGCAGAAGCAGAAATTCTTTTTCCTTTTTCATCAACAAATTTTTCATCAATAGCTACAGCTCTAACTCTATCTCCAAATTTATCTTCTAAAGAAGCAAAATAATTTTGATCTATAGTTTCAGCTTTACCTCCTATAACATAAGCTTTATTATCAACATCTTTTCCTAAATAACTAAAAATATCATCTATTGGGGAGTTTTTTGGTGAATTAGTTATAATGACATCAATTTTTTGATTAGGATAAGCTTTTAAATATATATCCCAAATAGCTTTTGATTGTTCAGCATTAATACCATCTCTAACACCTTTACCTATAATAATAGTTAAATTAGTGATATAATTTCTTGAAGCAGCATCTAATGCCACTTCTAAATGACCTTTATGAGGTGGTTTAAATCCACCAGGATAAAAACCAGGAGCAGGTTCATTTAATACTTCAGCTATAATATTTTTTCCTAATTCAGCAGCGTTTATTTTCATTTTAAAAATGTTTGTATTTTAGATTTAGCTGTACTGATTGAATCAAATTTAGGAAGATTTTTTACTAATTGTTCAATATCTTGTATAATTTATTATAAATATAACAAAAAAGGCTTGGATAACCAAGCTCTTTCTTTTAAAGATTTTTTATTATATGTTGTATAAAAAATTAATTAAGGTTTAATCGTTTAACAAGATATTGTACTTCAGGAAGTTTTTTAGCTATTTTAAATAACTCTTGAGCTACTTCATTTCCTTCATCTACTTTTTTCTTTAAATATTTCAAATAATTTTCTTTTTGTTCTTCTGTATATGTAAAATTTCCATTTCTATCCTTTTGACGGCCTGTTTTAAATCCAACACCTCCTTTATATCTATCTATTCCAGGTTCATCAAACAATTCACTACTTTTCGAACTATATTTCTCTATGTCTGGTTGGAGAACATCAGCATCTATAATATCAAATATATCATCACCTTTTCGATAAGATGTACGTACTTCATTAACTAAAGATGGATTTTTAATTTGATAGATTTCAGGTTTGTTTTTTATTAAGTATACCAACTGTTTACCACTATAATCTCCATCAATCCTTACCCTTTCATCATTTATTGTAGAAATAACTACAAAATTATCTTTAGTAACACCCTTATCCTTAGATAGTTTTAATAATTCTTGAAATTCAGTATCTGGAATATCATTATCATCATTTGAAGCCAATACAAAACCTCCTTTAAATTTATCCCCTTGTTTAAGCTCAGTTAATTGTTTAAATTGACTTTCAGTAATTAAACCAGCCAATTTTTGCATTTTTAAAAATTCTTTAGATAAAATTTGTTTTTCCATGATTATTAATATGTCATAAATATTGTTTATTGCAGAAATGATTGTATTTTAGATTTAGCTGTTTCAATTGAATCAAATTTAGGGAGATTTTTTACTAATTGTTCAATATCTTGATTCATTTGTTCAATTTCTTTTTTCTTTTTTTCAATTTCTTCTGGTGATTTTTCTTTACCAGATTTAGCTTTAGAATCTTGGAAATAAGGAGATACTAATTCTTTTGAAAATCCTAAATTAGTTTCTTCTGGGTTATTATTAATTAATGTAAAATTATTTCCAAATTCTTTTTTATATAATTCAATATTTTTATTAACATCTCTCCAAGTTCTTAAAACAATAGATGGCATTAATGATCTATCTCTTTCAGAATTTCTTTGTAATGAAGTTAATGGAGAAACATAAATCATAATCATCATAGTTTTGTATCCAAGATTTTCTAATTCAACTTTCTTTTTTATTAATGGTTTAGAAGCAGCACCAGTACCATCAATAACAACATTTTGAAGTGATTCTAAAGCTTTAGCATATTTTTCTCTAGTCACTGATTGAGCTTGTCCCATTAATTTAGCTGCTTGAGACAATTCATCTGGTGTGAAATCTTTTTGTTTCATGCCTAAACCACTTTTTTTAAGTAGTTCTTCATAAGTATTATCAACATTAATAACTTGCATAGTTGAAGGTATTAATTGTTTTGATATATAAGACTTACCAGATCCAGCTGGACCTGCTAGAAATATAGCTTTAGGTTGATTGTTTATTTCTAATAGTAAGTTAATTAGACGTATCATTAACTATAAATATTAACCTAATTTAATACTTGTAGGATATGATTCAAATATTGGTTTTTGATTAGGATTTTCAAGTAAGTAAATTTCGTAAATGTTTTTAAACATTGTAAAATATTCATCAACAGTTTTATCACCTTGAATAATTTCCCATCCATTACCTTGTAATTTTCCTTCTTTTGAACCACGTTTACTTGATTTAAGCCATATGATTCCTGTTTCTTCAATTTTGTCATCATATTTTTCATTCCATGCTTTAGCATAAGCTGATAATTGTAGATTATAACTAGTATGTAATGAGTTTGATGTTTTTATATCTAATAACCAAACTTTATCATTTAATTTGACTACTAAATCACAAGTACCAGCGTACTTATGCTCATGAGATAATAAATGAATTTCTGAGGCTATTAATTCTGGAGTGTATGTTTTCCAAAAGTCTGAAAATCTTAAAATCATTCTCCAAACATCTAAATTATATATAGCATGTCCTTTATCATCCATCCATTTAATTTCTTTACCTTCTAAAAAAGATTCAATAGCATTATGTACTTGTGTACCTTCATCAGCTGCTTTTCTAGCTATAATATCTGAATTATGTCCTACATCTTTTAACCAAGCATGGAAAAATCCATTTTTTGGATAAAAATTTAAAATAGAAGTTACTGATGGATAATATTCACCTGTTTCTGTTTTGTAAAATCTTTGGTCTAAAAAATTAATTTGTTCACCATTGTGTTCCACAATACGTTTTAATTGGGGGTGTTTGTGGATGTTGTTTCCTTTTTCTATCATAAGTTAATTTTTTGAATCATGAGATCAACTAAAGTTAATTCATGAGCATTATGTAACAATTTTGTAAACTTTTCAAAACCTAATTCAGATGGATCTTTACCTTCCATTTCAACTAAATAAACACTTTTACCATAATTTAATAATGTCATAGCATGGTCTAAAGAATCTTTAATTGCATCTTGATCCAATGCTAAATAAACTGTTTTTGTTTCACTTTCAACAAGTTTTTTCATTAGAGCATTAGATATTGTTTTACCAAATAATGGTATAGCATTACGTTTAATAGCTATAGCATCAAATATACCTTCACATAATATAATTGGTGTTTTCCAATTTACATTTGATTCTAAACCTATAATAGCATTTTTATCACATTTAGGAGAATCATATTTTCTATTACTATCTATTATTTTTCTGGAGATAAAATAGTTTAATTTATACTCTGAGTTGTAACTAGGTATTATAACACTGTCATTGTATCTTCCATTTGTACTATATCCTATATTATATTTTATAATATCTTCATCTATTATACCTCTTTTTTTAAGATATGCTTTAGCATGTCTTCCTTCAAATGTTTTATCACCAATTAATGATTTAAATTCTTTGGGTAATTTAACTATATTAATATCTTCAATAATTTCTTGTTTTGGAGATGTTTTAACTATAGAAGATAACTCAATAATTTTATCTTTAGGTACATTTATTTTTTTAAATAAGGTTAAAACAGATCTACCTTTTGTATGACAAACCCAACAATTATAAGGATTTTCACCTTTTAATGTTGTGACAATATTTACTTCTAATTTAGGTTTTCTATGATTACAAAAAGGACAATGGAAAGAATAATTACCTTTTGATGTTCTAAGTCCTTTACCTAAAACAGATTCAAGTGTATTTAATAAAAGTATATTCTCCATTAGTCATAACATAATAAAAAAAGCTTGGTTTTCCAAGCTTAACTTTAAATATTATAAAAAGTCTTTTCTATAGAACTTTCCTAAAATGTTATCATTGTAACTGCTAGTAGTTAAAACATCATATTTACATTGATAATACATTTCAAAAAAAGTCATTTCTTTTTTAGTTTTACATAATTTTAATATCTTTTTTTCAAAATTACTTGTTCCTTGTGTTTTTAAGTCTTCTGTAAGATCTTTTGAACTACCCCAATAAAGTTTCCAATTAGATTCTTTTTGAGTTATTTTAGTAGTTGGTTTTCGACCAGGTCCTATTTGTTCTGCTAATTCTTTTTTAGTTAGTTTTGTTTTGACATTATTCCAAAAAACCTTTTTACCTACATATATTTTGTTGTTATTTTTGTTTTTGATAATGTAAACAAATCCAAAATAATCAGCTGGGTTAAAGTTGTCTGTATGGACCCAAAATTCTGTTATCATGTTAAGTATCGTATGTTATTAAAAATGTTGTATCTGTATTAGATGAAATTGGAATTGGATTTGTAAGTTTGGCTATAGCTAATAAATCTTGAGTGTCATTATATAAACCTACAGCTCCAGCATATGGGGCAAATTCTGAAGAGGTAGCAAAATTTAATAAAGTATCATTATTATTTGTGCTACTAGTTAATAATGTTGGATTATAACTAGCATTAAATTCATAATCTTTAATTGTACATTTTACAAAGTTTTCATAAATTGTATAATTATTTTTAAATTCTATAGAATCTATATTAGTAACTAAACTTCTAGTTGGAAGAGTTCCAACAGTATAAGTTTGAGATATAGCATTTGGTATTACTGTTAGAATAGATATACCCTGTTCATAAAATACATTTCCAACATATGATGATTGTGATAATACTGTACCTATGGATGAACTAACATTAGAACCACTCCATAATAAATTATATTGACCATCATCATAAATTGAACCACTATCTATAGTAATTATAAAAGTACCAGGAGTAATTTTATTTCCTATTAAATTTTTAGGAGTATTAATAACTAAAATACTACCACTATTTGATGATGTTGGATAATACTTTTCTGTTGTTATTACATTTCCTTCTATTACAAAAGCACCTGTTGGAGGAGTTGTAGTTTGAGTTCCATCTAAATAAGTTGTTTGTTTAATAGAACCTGTAGAGTGAAATTGGTTATAAAATTCTGGGTAGTAATTTACTAGTATGCTTCTATAAACTAGAAAATCATATTCATTATTTGTTTTATAACTTGTAGAAATGTCAAATGAATTTGTAGTATTAATACCTACATTTATTATTACTTGACTAGATGAAAAATTTGATGATGGTATATAATAATACTTATTAGCTGTATAAGGAACTGTGAATACATCTCCTGTATTTAGTCTTTTCCATGATGTATAAGCCATATCATATTAATAATCTAACTTAACTCTAATAAGAGCTTCTTTAGTAAAATCTTTTTGTAATGGTTTACTCATTTTAGCCACAGCTAATAAATCACCAGTGTTATTATATAAACCAACTGTTGTTGGATATGTTACAGGACTATTAATTAATGTAGCATATAGTAAATTACCATTTGAATCTATAATAGTTGGGTTACTTGTGAAATTATACTCAGCATTTTTAACTCTACAGAAAAAATATCTAGATGATATTGTTTCACTAGCTTGAATTCTAAAATTTTCTCCTTTTTTAATTAAATCAAATAAAATTCTATTATTATAATTATAATCTGGGTTTGCTGAATAAACTGTAGCATTTGACTGAGAGTTCCAAGTTACTGCTAAACCACCACTAGCTGTTGGTTGTTGTAAAGCTAAAGCATTTAATATAATTAAACCTTCACTTGGAAAAACATACCCATAAGAACCACTAGGTAAAGATATTTGGTTAGCTGCTGTACCTTGAGAACCTGAAATTAATGTGTAATATTGACTAGTTTGGATAAATTCAGCTGTGGTTTGAGTTTGAGAATTATCAGTTAATGTTAATTTATTATTTCCACTTCCACTTAATACTAAAGTTAAACTACCACCATATAAAGATTGTTTATATTGACTTCTAGCAAATGATATAACAGCTATTTGATCAGATCCTGATGTTAATGTATCAAAAGTAAATTTAGAATTTTCATCTCCTAAAATTAAAGTTCTAAATTGACCATAAACATCACGAGTAGGAGAATAACCATTAACAGCAGGGTTAAAATAAGCTGATCCTGAACCTCTACTATCTCCAAAGGTTAAAGCCATTTGTACACTAGCACTTGGATTTACAGTTGGATTTTCTAAATATACATTTAAATAAAAATCTCCTTGAGTTGTAGCTTCTTGAGTTGAAGATGTGAAAAAAGCAGAAGCCGTAACATTACCACTACTCCATAATGGAGTAACTACTTCCTGGTTACTTGTAACTGAATCATCTGGGGCAAATTGTGTAAATGACATTATTTAATTATTTTTTCTTTAATATAAATGGAATAGTTATTCTAGCTCCTGAGTCTCTACCAATAAATGTTACTGTAGTAGTGTATTGAGTTCCTGTAACAGCACTTGAACCTCCTGGGAATAATGAGTCATTAGCTGTTCCAGCTACAAATGTAAATGAAGTACCTACTTGAGCTGATGAAATAGCTACACCACTTGTAACAGGTACTAAAGAACTTAAATTAATATTTGTTGTATCTATACCAACACCAACAAATGATGAACATACTCTACTATCACCTAAAATGGCTGTATAACCAGATGTTTCAACAGTTGCACCAGCAGCACCTAAATAATTTAAAGTTTGTGGTGAAATTGTTGTTTGAGCTCCTTGAGTTAAGGATATAGAACCTTGAGAAATACTAAGAACTGGTAGTTTGCTTGTACCTCTAGGAAGAGTAACAAGTTGGTATTTCATATCTTGAGTATTATCTATAAATGCTTCTAATAAAGGCATCGCTTCAATAGCTTCTCCATAAAAAGCTGATCCGGAAGGATGATTTGGATTATACAAAGTATAATCAATTTCATCATCTGCTAATGAAAATTGTGTTATTCTAAAAGAACCATCGTTGCGAGCTAATAACTCACGACCTTTCTTTGTTAATACAGCATCAATAGTAATGTATTGGTTATTTAAAAAAGCCATTTTGTATTTTTATTATAAATATATTAAAGTAGTCCTTTCTGTGTAAGATCATCTATTATTTTTGATAAATTATTTTTTAATTTTTCAGTTGGATATTTTGGAAATACATAAGTAGGATTAGTTCCACCAGCTCCATTAATCATAATAAATCCAATATCTTCAACATATCTTCTAATAGAAAAATAATCTATATCAATTTTAGTACTATTAACAGGTTCTGATAAAGTAACAAATAATTTTTCATCATTAGAATCAAAATCTACTTTTATTATTGTTCTTACTAAACCTTCATTACCCATAAATCTAATTTCATCACCATATTGTAAAGTAAATTTTTGAGGAGTGTCAAAACCAGATTCAGAAAAAGGAACTTGATAATATGATCCACCATAAACTCTAGCTAACCCAGGGCTAGTTACAAGAGTTACAGAAGCTGTTAACACAGTATCATTTGTAGAATTTCCAACTGACCAACAATCTCCTTTTTGTATTGTAATAGAACCAGTGTAAGGAAAAAATCTAAATTGAGATATAGCTGCACCAGCTAATTTTTTTAATAATAAGGGTGTTGGATAAAAACCTGGGGTTGTTGTAAGAGGTAGTAATACGGGTTGATAAATATCATTAATATTCCAACTGTTATTTACAGCTGCTAATATAGGAGCAACTGTACCTCCAGCAGGTATATTAAATGAACTTGAATCAAAAATTTTATTATTTTTAAGTATTATTGCTGAACAACTAAGAGGTAAAGCATTTGGGTTAGTTATAACTGATTGTAGAGCGATTCTAGCATTAATACCAGAAGTAAAAGAAGATGTATATTGATAATTAGTTAAATTCCAATCATTTTTTTCATCTAATGTAACAGCATCAAATTCGATAGGTATATATTCTCCATTCCATGATGACAAATTTATACTTTGGTCTGCTGATCTAGTAACAGTAAGAGCAAATTTTTGTTCATCTACAGAAGAAGAAGGAATATAAAAATTAATACTACTAAAAGAACCAGATCTTAAATAATTTTCTCCAATACGAGATCCTGTATCTGTGTATATAATAGTTTGAGCTAATTGTCCTGGTCTAAAAATAGTATATGTAGATGCATCTGATCCTGTTGAAAATCCTGGATTTGAACTGACGTTTACTTCATCACCTGATTCAAAGCTTGAAAATAAACCTAGTTTATATTCACCATTATACGAAAGTAAATTTGTAGGATTTAAAGTGACACCATCCTCATTAACTAAAAATTTAACATGGTAATTCCAAGATCCTTGTTTTTCAGCTAAAGATCCACCATTCCAATCACAATAAGCAAAATAAGATTGTCTTTTATCAACAGTAGCTGTTTTACCATAAGTTGTATCTCCATCAGAATACTCATTATAAGTAGCACTAGTTGTTTTAGTACCATCTATTCTAGGTATAGCTAAAGAACTATTATATAAAGCATCTTGTAATTCAACAAAACTTGTTACTTCAGTTCCATTTTCATTATAAGATACTAATCTAGCTTTTTCAGAAAGTCTATTTTCTTCAGCATTATTTTGAACAGCGTTAAATCCTTCATACTGTTGGTTAAAAATAGGAAGTAAAGATGGTTGATAATATTCTATAACATCTAAACCTATTCTTCCACCACCAATAACATTTAAACCAGTATTAATAAATCTAACATAATATCCAGGATTATTAACTGTAAGATTAAATTGACCTACTGTTCCAGCTGATACACTATATATTATGTTTCCTAAACCATCTTCTACTTCTAAATCAGCATTACAAGCATTTAAATGAAAATTTAAAACATAAACACCAATAGCATTTACATTTATATCATATATAGAAGGACCTGATGGTGGTGGATATAGATCATAATCTGGGAATGTGTAATATACATTACTTAAATTAGAACCTTGAATAGCGAATGGATTTTTAAACAAATAATAATCATTAACATCAATTAATGAACCACTTAACTCTCCATTATAAGCATATTCATTACTTCCAACTACAGGAACTGAACCTGTTTGTGTGTATAAATTATACAAACTTGATGATATAGTAATTTCAGGCAATGCTCCTCCATATCCACCTTTTATTGTTTCTGTTTCTATAGAACCAGTATAAAATATAGTTTCATAAGAAGGTTCATATCTAGCCTGTTTACTTCTTTCTAATATATGTGGTTTATAAATTAAACCAGTAGCTGTATTACTTCTTCCAGGAGTAAAATCTTTAATAAACCTAAATACAGAGTTATGGAAATAATCTATTAAAGTTTCAAAATCTTTATAATTAAAATTCTTTTGATATTTTTTAAAGTATTTATTTTGTAATAAAGTTAAATCTTCATAAGATGTTGAACTAGCTTCTTCAGGATTTCCTATTATATCATCTATATTATATGTTGTTCCTAAATGAGCTATAATATCTTCATTTATTTCATCTTGTGGTGAGAAACCAAATTGATATAAATGAATATCAGTAGTATTTGTTAATATAGGAGATTGAACAATAGAATGATTTAATGTTAAAATATCACCATAAACACTACTACTAACAATATCAATTTTACTAGTTACTGGACTAGTATAAGTTGAAATAGCTGGATTTGTATAATATGTTTCTTTAAAAGAAGCATAGTTATTTTGGTTCAAAAATCCACTAGCTGAAATATATGATGATGTAGTATAAGCGGATGAGCTATAAGCCATACTTATATTTGGTTGAACACCATATACTTTTGTTGTTAAAGAATGATTGTAAGTATATAAATCATTACCTAAAGGAAATCTACCTACTAATTTATCATAAGGAGAAGTTGTATCATTACCTTCAAATGATTCTGGGTTTAATACATGATGATTAAATTTTGATTGAGATAATGGAACTCCCCACAATCTTAATTCTTGTAAAGAACCACTAAATCTATTTCCAAAAATAGAATTATTAGGTGTAATATCATATCCTCCAATAACTAACTGTTTGGTAGTACTACCACTCCAAGCTATATCTGTAATTTCTACTGAACCTGTTAAAGAACCACTGGCTTGATGTCCTATTTCTCCTCCAACTTCATTTTTAACATATATGTTATATAGGTAATCACTATCATCAAGTACATATCCTGAATTAACATATCCGGAGTCAACATAAGATGTATCAGATCCTAAAACTCTTTGAACTAATATATTATACCAATTATACTCACCTAAAGAATTAGTTACAAATATTGGTAAAGGATCTAAAGATAATGTGGCATAAGTAGTTGTAGAACCACCTCCATTATTATCCATATAAAGTTTAACTACACCATAATTATAACTTCCAGTAATATATTTAGTTAAAGTAACACCAACAACAGGATCATTATTAGTATTAAAATTTCTAATAACTGCTAAAGATTGAGTAGGAGGAATATAAGAATTTTCAAAAGGTTTAAATCTAAACTCAAACGCATTTATAGATTTATCAGAATAAACAGAATCAACATATGATGAAGATAAAGTTGTCCATGGAGTATAAATGTATTGAGAACCACTTACTTGAAGTGTATATGTAAATCTATCAAAACTATATTCAACAGTACTTTCATTTTTATCAGTACCACCAAATTCTAAAGGTCTTAAAATAGTATCAGGAATACCATAAACTGTAGATAAATAATCAGCGAATTTATTTGTTCCTTTTGATTTTAATAAAGCTGGTAGATTGTTATATAATCTTTTATAAAAAGATTTAATTTGATCTTGACCAGATGTTTGATATTGTGAAGATGATATTAATGTTTGATATGATGATGTAACTGGGAGATATGTTCCATTTTGGTTAACACCATATAAATAATCAAATGTTTCAGTTCCATCTTCATCTGTATATACTTTAATACCTACAGATTGTAAAGCATAATAAACTAAATCTTTAGATATACCTTCAGATAATTTATTTTTTGCTTGATGTAAATCAACTATAGCTTTAATATAAAGCCAAATTTCATCAAACATTTGACCTAAAGCTGATATGTAAGTAAATAATTGTTCATTACTACTATTATCAGTAATATAAGTAGGTAACGCGTTTAATAAATAATTTTGGTTATTATCATCATATATTGATCCACTATTATATGATCCACTATACCATGTTATAACTTGTGAACTTGACACAGAATATAATTGATATGGTTTAGTATTATTTATTTTAGGCCAAGCATATGAACTTGACTCAAAATATAAATAATTTTCATATCCATCAAAACTTTTAATTATTTTATTAATAGAATTTAAAGAAGAAGTAACTGTTAAAGCTGAAGCAGGTGCTGAACTTAAACTAGCTGAAGTTATTGTCTTATTATATAATTCTATTTGATTAATTTTATATTGAAAAGCATTTAATCTTTCAGTAGCTGAGGAAAAATGAATAAAATTATTATAATCTGTATAATCAACATTAATTTGGAATGTTGATGAAGACATATAAGTTAAAAGTCTTTGAAATAAAGGATTTTGAGAACTTGTTACATTTGTTATTTGATTATAATTGTAATATGGAGTAGAACCAGCAACTAAATAGTCAGTATCTAAATTAAAATTAGCTGGTCTTAATGTTGGTAAAGCTGGGGGTGTTATATCAATTGTAATAGAAACAGAAAATCTATCATCAATTGATAATTTATCAACTATACCTATTCTATCATTTTGAGTAAATTCAACAGGTAATGGATTAATTAATTTAATTAAAACAGAATATTTGTCATCACTTAAATCTAAAGCTATATTAACAGCAGGAATAAATCTGTTTTGACCAAAATTTAAATAAAATTCTTTAAAATATGGAGTACCATAAAATTCATTTATAAAAGATGAACCTCCACTTAATATTAAGTTATTAGGTAATTCTGTTGAATTTAATCTTAATTCAAGTCTATCACTTGATATTTCTTTTATAAAAAATACTCTTTCAACACCTAAATAAATTTTAGGTCTTAAAACATTATAATCTGTTATAAATGAACCTCTACTAAAACCTAATTGTTGTATATCAAAAGCTGGGTCAAATGATAATTCTGTTGTTGCATCAACATCACCTGTAACACCATTATTAGGTACACTATAATTTTTATAAGGAATAATAGATCTTATTAATTTATCAGTATTATCATAAACATGTAATTCAATAAAATCTTCAGGTTGACCAAATTTTCTGGTCATTTCTTTATTAACTACTAAAGATTGCTCTTGTGGAGTTAATATTCTATCATTTGATGGTAACTTAGTAACTATTATTCCCATATTATGGTGTTAAATTAGTAAAAGTTGATGAAACTATTTGATTTTTTAATCGAACATTTTCTTGTCTTAAAAGTTCTAATTCATTATAAATACTATCTAAAGACACACCAAGGTATTTTAAACTTGTTTCAACTATATATTCATGAGAATTTAAAGAACCTGTTGTAGGGATTGTATAAAATAAAGTATTATATAGTCTAAAAAAATCTTGAACTGATAGTACTATACTTCCTGTGTCTAATGTTGTTGGAGGATCTTGTGGAATTAATTGAGTAAAACTAGTATTTACAACTTCCTTAAAGCTGTTAGCATCATATATAGTTTTTTTAATATTTACTGTTTCTGCCATATTAACTTGAGAAAGATAAATCAAAAGCTGTAGTAAATGAAGAACCATTTGTGAAAATGTTATCAACAGTTGCATTTACATTTTGTATAACTTTAAAATAAAAGTCAGGTTGATCAAATATATAAACATTAGCTCCTATAATAGATTTAACTAATACTCTATAATATCTATCTGGTTCTAATCCGTTCATATATAAATTAAAATAATTACTTGTTGAGTCTGAACTTAATTTAGTGGATACATCATCAAAATCTATTATTGTTTCATTAGTATCAACATCTACAATTGAATAATAAGATGTTTGAGGTAATGAATTATTAAATATATATAATGAAGAGGTAGTGAATATCCTAGCAGGATATTTTTCTCTTACATAAACTCTTATTTTAGTATATTCTGAGTCACGATAAGTAGATTTATTATTACCTAAATTAACTATTACATTATCATCTGTTATAGTTACTAATGATCCTGTGTTCCAAACAGAATCGTCCCATTTCATTTCTAAACAAGGAGGATATATTGTATTAGTATCTCTTGAAAAGAAATCAAAATTATATAAAGATGAAGTACTAAACTCATTATAAGCAGAACCACTTAATCTTATTACAAATCCTTCATTTTGAATAGTACCATTATACCACATATTAACTAAAGATGAAACATTAACATTAATATCTTTTGTAGTATAATAACTAAAAGATTGAGTTACTGAAGCTGTAAACCATGCTCCACCACCATAATTTGATCCTGTATAAGAACCTGTGGTTCCATTTATAAAAGTTGTAGGCCAAGCATCTGACCTATTAGATTTTCTATATCTCCAACTAACTCCATCTTCAACAATAGGAATATCAGAATATCTTCCAGTTCCCATATCCCAAGATTGAGAAATAGGATTAATTATTAAAGTAATATCTGAAGGTAATCCACTAACATTAGCTGCAAATAATTTTAAACTAGATGTTACAGCTGAAGAAGAAGCATTATTAATTATTGTTGTAATTGGTTCTTGATCAAATTTGATTAAAATTCTTCTAGCCGCTGATTGATTATCATATACTCTAGATAATTGTTTAGAAATATCTAAGATTTCATCAATACCTGAGTTAAGGTGTGGATAATCTGAATAGATTGTAGCATCTTTTATAGGGAATATTTTATATACAGCCATTTAATATAAATATATTTTTAATAAACTATTACGCGTCCATATATATCTGATTCAGGAAATCTAATTTCAAATATAGAAGGATCTATTGAAGGATAAATAACTCCATTTAATGTAGCAGCATTTAAATCATAAGTATAAGGAGAATAATTACCTCCAGCTTTATTTATAAATTCTAATTTTCTTACAGTTTGAACACCTGGAGCAGATAATATTGTACTTTCAACAGCTGATTTTATAATAGGTTGATTAATTTGCCATTTATTAGTATCAAAAAAGTTTTGTAATCTAGTAATACAATCTAATAAAACTGTTTGAGCATTATAACCAGTTAAAACAGATATATCAAAGTTAACACCTACATTTATATAAAAAGCATCTTTAATAGAAATAGCATCTGTAACCATTTTAAATTGTTCTAAATAATTTTTTAAATTAACTTTAACAGCTTGGGAAGCTTGTGTTAATTTATTATTAATATCATTTGATAAAATATAAATAGATAAAGCTAATGGATTACTATTTAATAATTCAGATGGTCTATCAATATCAACACCTACTCTATAATCTTGAGTAACATATGCTTTAGATATATAACCAAATTCTGATGGCATTGATAAAGTTCTAATTAAATAATCTTCTTTAGTTACACCTCTTAATTGAGTAGGAAAGTTAGCTAAAGCATTTAACCTTATTTCTTCAACTGAATCACCAGGACCTCCTCCTGTAGCACCTATAGAGTTGTTAAATCTTATAGATTCATTTACAATATTTAATATACCTCCATTTAAACCATATGAATCAACATATGTATTTAAATTAATAGCATTTATTAAATCATCTGGTGGTACATTTGATTCTGGACCTCCACCAACTACATAATTTACAGTTAATGTTGTATTTGAAGGAGCTAAACCATATTCTTTAGTATATAAAAAGTTTGATGGGTCAAAAGCAGTATTAAATTTAGAAATACCATCTACTAAACCTAAACCAACATTATCTGGGTTTGGGATTATTAATTCATCTTGAACCGATGAAACTCCAGATCCAAATCCTATTTCTAAAGTTGTATTATTTGTAAATCTAGTTGTAAATCTTCTATTTACTTTTTTTAACCTTAACATATAAGGAGCTGAGTCTCTATATTGAGCGTAGTTAGGTTCATTAACAGGAATATTATAAGATTTATCAATTATTGTATCTTGGGCTAAATAAGGTACTTCATAATATATATTTCCATCACTGTCAATTATATTTTCTATTTTAATTATATTATCATCAACTAACTCAACTGTTGAAAATTGTTCAGGGCTACCAAAACTAAATGTTGTTGATTTTTTAATACCAGAATAAGCATTTACTTGTTTTTTTAATAAGTAAAATTCTGGGTTGTTTGTACTTGCATAATAGCTATATACTGATACATCAGTTGGATCAAAAGATGATGAAAATTTAAAATCAACTAAATTTTCTGTTATAAAATTAACACTAGAATTTGAATTAGAATTAACAACAGAACCTTCTAATACTTGAAGAGCATATCTATAATCTGGGTTATAACTATTAGCAGCATCTGATGGTAATAATTGGTATATATCTAAAACAACTTGAGCAGTTGATATTACTTTAGGTTTATATCCTAAAGAATAAGCTAAAGCTAAAATATTTTTTTCTTCTTTAGCATAAGCTAATAAAGTTTCTTGAAGTTGATTATCAGTATAAAATGATAAAACATCTCCTACATAAGCAGCTAAGTCAATAAACATATTTCCTGGAGCTGATGGTCCAAAATCTATGTAACTATTTTGATAATAGTTTTTAATATAATCAACTAAACTTTGTTTAAGTTGAGTAAAATCTCGATTTATATATTGAATGTCTTGACTCATTGTGTTATGTTAATATTTAATACATCAGATTGATTATATATACTGTAATCAATTATTAAATTAGCTTGGTTTTGATCAGAATTTCTAGTAACAGTTATATCATTAATTGTTATACCAGGTACATAAGCTAATATTCTATCTTTTAAAGATTCTAAAATACTGTCTAATGTAGTATCTTGTTCAAAAATTGAAGATCTTATATTTCCACCAAATGTAGGATCAAATAAACGTTCTTCATTATTTGTTAAAACAAAATTAATTAAATTTGATTTAACTTGTTCTTTAGTAGTTATTGTTGGTACAAAAACATTATTTCCACCAAAAATAATACTAATACCTAAAGTTCTTTGAGGAACTAAAGATGTTGTATTTATTTTATATATTGGTCTATTAATAGCCATTAAATTTTACCTTTTTCTTTTAGTTTACCCATCATAGCTCTATAATCAGGTACATCACCTAATTGTACTTGACTTACATCATTTGATGGTTTAGCAGATTTTAAAAAACCTTCAACTGTAGTAGCTTGGGTTTGATGACCATTAATATTAGGCATCATACTAGAAAAATTAGGAGCCATTGGAGAAGTAGCATTAAGTAAAGTTCTCCAACTCCCTTCAGCAGCTGTTTCTTGTAAAATATCAGTTATTGGATTACCTGTAGGTTTAAATTCTTTTTTAACAGGAATGTCTTTAACTAAATTTTTAATAGATTTATTTTCAATAATTTGAGTTTTATTAATGTCAGCTAGTTCTTCTCTAAGAACTGTCCTAACTTCATCTCGTACAACTTTTCTAATTAAATTAAGAAATTCATTTGTTTTCATGGTTATAAATATTTATATTAACTAAGTATTTGTTTTAGTTCATCAATTAATTCTAATGGAGTTTTAGATATACTAGGAGCTGTTTCAGTAATTAATAAACCAGATAATGAATCATAAGCAGCTGCTTTATTAAATCCATCTTTTAATGGTATTACTTTTATAACATATTTAATATTATTAGTTGAATTTATAGTTTCTTCTAAAGTAAAAGCAGTATCAACTTCATCAAATCTATCAGTTAATACTTTTTTAGTTTCATTAAAATTATTATCACTAACAACAACAGTGAATTTAGCTTTACTTAATTTAATTTTTAAAGTAGCTAATAAAGTATTAATGATTAACAAAATATTTGAAATAGTAGTTAAAACATCATTAATATCTTTAATTTTATTTTGTATTTCTATATTTTTATTAATTTTACTACTTAAGTCAATTATAGTTTGAGCTGTTATAGGTTTTGAAGGAGCAGGACTGGATAAATCAGCTGCTGATGATATTAATTGAGCACTAAGTAATTTTTGCCTAAATTCAAGAAATATATTAAGAGCTATTAATATTTTATTAGTTACATTAACAATTTTAGTTAATGTATTTACTAATTCTTTTATTTTATTTATACTAGTTCTTAATAAATCTATTTTTTTATTAAATTGATCTTCAACAAAAAACCAATCACCTTCTTGATTAGGGTAAAAAAGAATTTCAATATCATTATTAATCTCAATTCTTCCTTTTCTATTTAATAAAGATGTAGCTTCTTTAACAATAGTATTAATAGTTTGATCAGAAGTAGCTATACCTATTAAAGTAGTTTCAACTAAAGGTGCTAATGTTTTTAAAATACTATCAGATGATATACCATCTGTACTAAAATTATCTAATGCTGATGAAATATTATTAGTAGGATTAGTGATACTATCAACTCCTGGGGTGTTAATATTAGGTTTTAGTTTGTTTATAGCATCAGTAATAGCCATTATATAGTTTTAGTTATATTTGATTTGAAATAATTTGGGTTATCTAATGATTGAAGAATAACAGTTAATTGAGCTTTTAAATAATTAGCACCTGTTGTGTATACAGGTGGTAATTTAGCGCTAGTAGCTATAATACTATTAGATTCATTAATAACATTAAATAATTTTTCAAAAACTTGTTTTAAATCATCTGCTTTAACAACAGCTTGTAAATTTCCATTTTTTTCATCACCTAATTGAATTAATGGAGCATTTACATATAATTTATTAGCTTCATTATCTGTATCTTTAGGTCCTATATCTATATAAATACCTTCATTAGCATTTATATGAATATATTGATTAGCACTTAAAAATATACTGTCAGATCTACCATTTAAGATAAGTCTACCAGATGATAGTATTATTTGTTCTCCTTCGTATTGACTAGGTAATGATGGTGTACTCATGTTTTAAACTTGGTTATAATATTTAATAGCTGTATTATATAAATCTTTTGTACCAGAATATTTTTGATTATATAAATTAGGATTATTTGTTTTTAAATTATAAGCAAACCAAGTATTTAAATAAAGATCAGCCCATTTATCAGCATTATCTGTTTTATCAAAACCTTTAGCTTTAACTCTATCAACCATAAAATTAATAGCATCATCTTGAGTTGAAAATAAAGCAAATGCTCTACAACTTACACGATCATTAAAACATTTTTGTCCAATAAAATATTTACTTAAATTATTTCCCCAGTTTCCTGAATCAGTTTGGATTCCTGTATAGTTATGAGAATTAGGAGTTGAAAATAAAGAATTAGGTAAAACTCCATAATTAATTCTAAAAGATTCTGTCCAATATATAGCCCAAACACTTTTAGCTAAAGAAACATTATTATTTGTTTTAGATAGTATTTGTTTTTTTAATTCAGCTAATGATATTGTTGTTGAAACATCATCTTCATTAAAATTTAGATTAGGATAACTAGTTTTACAATCATTTTTTGTACATCCTTTACCTGAAGATGGAGGTGAACCTGGGGTTGGTGTATTTACTTTATTAACTGTGCCTCCTTGTTCTTCAGGAGTTGGAATTCTTGAGTATTCACCAATATCTGTAGTTACAACACCTTCATCTTCATTTTCAGGTAAAGTTGCTTCAATCCCATCTAAATCTATTTCTTGAGATTTAATAAGACTAATTTTTTCTTCTTTAGTAAGTTCTCTAGTTTCTGCCTCCATAGGCTCAGGCAATTCTGTATTAGGAAGAATAATTCCAGCTGTACTTCCTGTTAAAAAATTTAAAGGTTCTAATACAGCTGCGTTATAATAAGCCGCTGGGTTGTAAGAACCATCTGTTGTTTTTGTAGTACCTTTTCTTAATTCAAAATGTAAATGAGGACCTGTTGAGCTACCCGCACCTTCTACTCCTTTTTCACCTCCACTTAAAGCTATAAGTTGACCACCTTTAACATCTTTATTAACATCTATAAGAAGTTTAGATAAATGAGCATATAAAGTTAAGTATCCTTTATCTTCATGTTCTATTATTATTGTAGTTCCAAATCCATTAGGGTTATAATTAAATTGAGAAACTATAACTTTACCATCCCAAACAGCATATATGTTACTACCAACAGGTATAGCGAAATCAGTTCCTTTATGTTTTCCTGGAATGATTGATCTTCTTATATCAGAAATATTATCTACAGGATTATGAGTAAATTTTTCATCTGTTGGAGGAGGAATTGGAGCTGCTTGTACTATATTTGGTTTACTTGGATTTAAATTTAATGTTGTATAATTTGTAGCTCCCATTTGAACATTAATAGGAGACTGTGATATTAATGAATCTGTTGAAGTAGCTATAATTCCTATAAAAGATTTATCATTATTAGGTGATATTTCAATAGAACCTGTATAATTACTAGATGTTAATTGGTTAGTAATATTTTCATTATGTGATGAATATAGAAAAATATTACCTGTATTATCTAAAGTAATACCATTAGAAGCTCTACCTTCTATAAAAATATCTCCAGGTTTATTTTTCCTAGGATAATATTTTGTATTTTTCCAATTACCTCCCATTAAAATCCGTTTGAATTATTAACATATGATTTTATATTAATAGGTTTTGTTAATCCGTTATCTGGGTTAGAAGAGACTGTTTTATTATTTAATATAATATTATTATTAACATCTTGCCAGAGTGATAAAGGTGTAGGTTCATAATAAACTCTTGGTCTAGGTTGAGCTGGTAGATTAGATGTAGAATATGGTTCAGGACCATTAATTAATCTTACTAATTCATATTGTAAAGGTGTAACACCAATAGTTTTAGAATAAGGATAAGCAATAGCAGATCCTGTATAGTCAGTTTCTGCTTTAGATTCTCCTAAATTATCAATTAATAACTCATATGTTATAGATTTATCTTCAAAAACATTTAATACTCTAGCATATACTGAATTATTTCTATTATCTCCAGTTTTATCATAACCATTAGAAGCTAATATGGAATTAATATTACCTGTAGGATCACCAGTTATAATAGAGGTACTAGATGTAGGCATTAGTCGTTAGTGTTTAAATCTTGTAATGATTGAAATAACATTTCTTTTTCTTTTTCTGTTAATAAATCACCTCCTTCATTAGAAGAAGCATTCATAGCTCTTTGAACTATACCTGCCATCTTAATTAAAGCATCATCATTTTTAACACTTATTTCAAGATATTCTTTTAATAAAGGTACCATCATAACAGCATCACCTGGTTCATGAATAAATTCTTTTAATTGAGAAATTAAAGCTTTTAGTTGTTTTTCTTTCTCTTTAGAATTTTTATAAATGTCCTCTAATAATGAACCAAATGTTTTGTCTTTAAATATAATTGTATCAAAATTCATAGCTTGTATATAATATAAATACAAGTTAAAGAAAAAATTTAATTAGTTTTTATATAACCATGTGTGTAATAATGATTATATTGTTCTTTATATATCTTTTTTAACTTTTTAATAGTTCTAGTAATTTGTGGAGTAGATGAATCTGTCATTTCTCTGATGTAGATATAAAGAGCTTTTTTATTAAAAATATCAATATTTTCTCTATTTCTAAATAATTGTATAATAGCATCAGCTACAATTATATCTTTAGGTTTATTAAATATCTTTTTTAAATTATGATCCATATAAATAATAAACATACCCATAAATTCTGTAGGACCTGTTGTGTCAGTTTGAGCTACTAAATCATTATATATAGTATCATCTTCATCTACTTCTTCAACTTCAGCTTTATTTTTAATTTTTTTATAAATAGCTTGGTTGGATAAGATTAAATAACGTTTAGCTATAGTACCAAAATAAGAATAAGCTTTACCTTTAGCTTGATTATACATGTGCATTTTCTCTAATAAAAAAATAATAACTTCATGTTGTAATTCTTTAATAGTATCAACTTCAGTATAATAATATTTAAAAGTATGAATAATATTTTCTGTTAATTTAAAAAAAGGTTGATAAATTTTAGTTGAAAAAATTCTATCTTTTTCTTCAAATGTAGTAGCATTTTTCCAGGCTACAATAGCATCTTCAGTTTCTTGAGTAAAGTAAGTATTTGACTTTTTAGGTTTACGTTTACGTATAGTGCCTTTTTTAGTGAGTTCTACTGAAGGGACTTCCACCTCAACTATTAATTCAGCACTCATTATTTTTTAATAAATTGATTTAAAGCAGATTGAATTTCTTTAACTGCTTTAAAAAACCATCCTATTTCATCATCTGATGAAAATGAACCTCTTTGATCAATTTCTGTTAAAACACGATCAGATTCGTCAATAACAGTAGATATTTGATTAATTAAAATCTGTTGTTCTTCAATAATTGTTTCTAAACGCTCTGTTTTTTTCATAAGATTCCAAATAGCATATCCTGCTAATGTGAAAATCCAAAGAGCAATATTTAAAATAGTTGTTACCATATATTATAAATTTTTAAGCATATCTGCAAATCCAGGATTATTTTTGCTTAATGATTTAAAAGCTTTATCCTTATTAATAGCTGCTGTAGGTTTTGTATATTCTTTTTTAGGTTTTGAAATAGTTCTAGGATCAACAAACTTATCAAGATAAGCATGTTCAAATTCAATACGTGCTGCCATTAAATCAGCCTGATGAACAATATAAATTAAAGATGTTCTAGGTTTTGTCTCAGGCATCCAAGTCATCAAATAAGGTTTATTTGAATCATCATATAATCCATCATGTAATTTAATAGCTAACATTTCATTTTGGGTGAAATTAATTCCATATTGAGTTAATAACCATAAACCTCTATCTGGAACAGTCATATAAGCAAGTGCTGGATTAAAAGCGTAAATTTCACCACGATTTTGAACATGCCACTCTGAAGGGTTAGGTATAACAGCTTCATGATCAAAGTCACCAAATTTTCCTAAGTCATGATTTAAAGCTGAAAATACTAACTCTTCAGTAGTGTATGTTTCTTTAACACCAAATTTTTTCCATACTTGATCCATATCTAAGGCAGCTTCAACAACACGCAATACATGATCAACATAACCACCTGGGAAGCAGTTATGGTATTCTTTTTTGTGACTAGCAGGCATCAAACAAAAACGTTCCTCATACTTATTATAAAAGTCTAATAATTTTTCCTTACGAGGAGAGGAAATGTGAGTCTCAATTAACTCTAAAAACTGCTGCCAATTAGATTGAATTTTTTCTGGTGTTAACATATGGATTGAATATAATGAAAGGATCTTAAAAAGCCAAGCTTTAGATCCACTCGTTACCTTCGTTGTTTATTAATGTCTGAATATCAGAAACATGTTCTTTAATTTCTTCAACAAATACCCTTAATTGCTGGGATTGATTTTGTTCAAGTGGGAGTTCGCGGAATTTGAAATTAAGCTTATTAAGCATGTTTTCAAGTTGATCTAGTTTTTTAGATACTAATTGTTTTTGTCTCATATTATATTAGGGATTTAAAATCTATGTCATATATCTCAACCATTAAACCATTATAGATTATAATCATTGGATAATATTCATTTTTAGTTATTTTTTCTATCTTATCAGAAAAATCATCATTATCTCCAGCATCAATAAAAGTATAGTTTATATTTCTAGATTTTAATTCTTCTTCCAGTTGAGTACAGTGTTCACAATATGTTAATCCTAAGACATATGTTTTAGGTACTTCACTAGTAACATTAAATAACCTGCTACTTTTAATAGCTTCAAGTAATAACTTTTGTTTATTCATTCGTATATAAATATATGCAGATATAATTTTTATATATGCAAGGTCTATTGCTAATCTTATTTTTGTTACTTTATTCCTTCATTTCTCATTCTTTCCTTATCCTTCCTTCCTCATTCTCTCATTCTCATTCATTCATACCTTCTTTAACAAGGGAGAAGATAATGAATCTTCCTTGGGAAGCCAAGCCTTTTGTGGAAAAAAGTAAAAAGCTTTTAAGAAAAAGAAAAAAACCCTAGTTTTCGTGCGCACATTCTTAATCCCTATATACATATATACTAAAAAATATTAAAGTAAGTTTGGCTTTACGGGCAAATTTTATTATATTATACTAAGATATGAAATATACTAGGGTGTTTGAAAGTGAAAAAGGTAGTGATATTAAGAAAACAGTTTGGCATTATGATACAGAAGTATCAAAAAATCCAATCAGAGTAGATATTACATATGCTAAAACAATAAAAGAAATGAATATGGAACTTAGGGAAACTAAGATTCAAAAAAGAGTAGCTAGACAAATGAAAAAAATTGATAGTACAAAGAAAACAAGAAAAACAAAAAGAAGAAAATAAATATTTATGTTTATGACTAATGAAGAACTTGTTGAAGAATTGTATCATAAAGCCCATGTAAAAGGTTTTTTTCATGAATTACATGATAAAGTAAGTGAATTAAAAAAAACAACTAAAATTAAATGTAATCACTTAATAGTTAGAGAAGCTTATAATGAATTAAAAAAAATAAAAAACAAATATGAATATTAAACAATCAGTTTTATTCGCTGCTTTAATAATGGGATTTTTAAGTGCAGCAGTTTACAAAACAAATCAACCAGTTATAACACCCAAAATATATAATGACACAGTAGTCATTAAAGACACATTAGTAAGTGTTAAAAATAAAACAGCATTGTATATAGGTGATTCACATACATCCAATCACACTCAAGGTTGGCAAAAACAATTAAGTGATTCAGTTGGTTTTAAAATGATTAATGCTTCTGTTGGAGGTAAAACAACTTATTGGATGTTAGATCAAGCGTTATATAAAATCAATGATAAAGTTGATTATGTATTTGTTTATGGAGGAGCTAATGACATGTATTCAAGTCACATTAAGCCAGAACATGCTGTTGAAAATATCAAAGGTATTGTTAGGATGGCTGTTAAAAGAGGTATAACATGTGTAGTATTAACGGGATTTGACGCTTTAAAATGTACTAAAACGCAAAACCCAAATTATGCAACAAGGTATGCGAAGTTTCAACAATTACTTTTAACCAGTGATATGGAGGGAGCAATTGTAATAGATACTAGGGTAGTTGATAGAAGAGACTGTTGGGACAATTTATGTCATATGGCCCCATCTGGACATAAAAAAATAGCTAGTAAGGTAATTAAGGATTTGAAATTAAAGAAAGTTAAGTAATATTTATCATTATGGATAACTTTGACTTAAAGAAATTTTTAACTGAAAATAGAATAAATAAAGAATCTGTTGAATTTAATAAAATTGAAGATGACAATGAATTTGATGATGTTCCTTCTATTAAAATGCAGATTATAGATGATGGTGAAAAAAACTCACCATCTGTATTTTTTAAAATGAGTGCTATGTATCATGACGGTAGTAATGGAAAAATGGAAAAATTAAAAGATGATCCTAAATTACAAGAAGAAGTTATGAGTGTATTACAAGAAGAATTCCAAAAAACTTTTAGAAGAGTAATACATAAAATACTTGGAGAACCTTTTGGATTAGATTAAATAAATTGTATGTTTGAATTATGGATGAAAGCAGGAATTGCTCTGATATTAGGATTAAGTGTTGGTGGCGCTGTAAAAACCCGTAAACAAATTAGAAAAGGAGAAGTACAATGGGTAGCTTGGAAAGGAAAACATGACTCATTATATTATGCTAAACAAAAACAAAAGTAAGTTATGAAAAATAAAAGTACAAATTTATTAAATGTTGGTGTTGGTAGTAATGTGAGTCATTCTATAGTATATAATCCAACTTCTTCACCTAATTCAAATATAAGCATATCATCAAATTACCATCCATATCAATCAATGGAATTTGGTGATTCTAAATTCAAAATCAAATTAACTTTAAACAACCCTGATGATTGGATTAAAATGGCTGAATTATTTTCTAAACTAATGAGTGATGCTGAAATTAAACACACGGTTACTTATATTGAAGAAGGAGTTGAAGTACATAAATCGGATAGATAATACATGAAAGTCTGGAGTATTGAGATATTGAAAGAGGAAAAAGAAGGTTGCTTAGTACAAACATCAAACGGTGATACTCATTTTGTAACATGGGAAGTATTACAAACATTCAATAAAAACAGGGCTATAAAAGGCTGGGATAAAATTGAGGATTTAGAGGAACGTAGGAAAAAATTCCTATAATCACCTATTGTATATAAGTATATACTTTAGTCAATACAAAAAATTTTATAAAAAAGAGATTTTACATCCCGTGGATTTTATGTCAAATGGGTTAAAACGGAATTGTAAGTTAATTGTGGGTATATATGTATATACGCATCGATGTGAAAAATCGTTTACGAGTTAAAAGTTACGCAAACATATCCCGGTCCACCAAGACCGTCTTTACGGGAAAGCAATTACCGGGGGTCTCTAGAGACAGATTTTAGAAATCTACATCATCAAAAAGTCCATCATCGTCATCGTATATATCATCACGATTGAACGATCCGGCTTCTAATTCATCGATAAGGTCATCACATCCGCTCAATGCAGCATCAAGTTTAGAGACTACTGACTTATAGATCTCATCTGACAATTCAATGTTTTCAACATCACGCAATTCAGTATCTACGTCATCAGTCAATTCAGTCAATGTGTCACGTAGATTCTTAAGAAATTCCATTAATTCTTTATTTTCGTTCATGTATATAACTATTATCAACACTGTAAGCCCGCACTTTGGCGGGCTAGTGTTTTTAAACTAATTAACTTATACTTCAGTTGTTTCAGCTTTAACCATCTTTGGACGGCCACGCTTAATAACACCTCCATTAGCTAGAAATTCCAAACGTGCTTGTTCACGTTGTTGTTTTTTACTAGTTGGATCAACTGGACGACCTTTTTTAAGCAAACCTTGCTCACGCAACTCAGCTTTTAAAGCCAATGTCTGTTGGCGGCGACTGCTTGCATTTGCTGGGCGGCCTAAACGCTTACCATTTTTGCTGATAGTGTTAACTTGAATAACTTCGATTGTGTTTGTGTTGTTTACTTTTTTGCTCATAACTTTTTATTTCTTTTTATTTTACTTTCTTTTACCTTATTAATATAACTAAATCTTCGTGCGGTGCCAAACTTACCTTATTGTGTAACAATTAATGCAACCGCTGTAACCAATAAAAACCATCCTGCAACCAACAAAATGTTGCTAATGTCATTGCTAAATACTCCATTTGACTTTTTCATATCTTCTTATTTTATCTTTCTTATACTATAATATAACTAAATTTCCGTGTGCGGCCAAATTATCTTAATAACCACACATTGTGTAAAGCCCAATTACAAAAGCTGCTCCCAACATTGAAGCGCCAAACAAATACATAACTGCAATTACTGTGTCTTTAATTATCTCTTTCATATTATCTTTCTTATACTGTAATATAGTGAAATTATTTAGCGAGCCCAAGCATCACTTCCTCTTTGTATGTGTGTGAAAATGACTGTGTGAACAAATCTGTTTCTACCTCCACATGATACTCATCCCATACCTCTCTAGCCACTGAGGTCATAACATACAAATCTGTATGGTCCATAGCTGTCATGGTATACATTTTGATCAAATTTCCAGCGTCGTCAGTTACTTTAAATGTTGCGATTATCTTTTTCATATTATCTTTCTTATACTGTAATATAGCATAGGGTGTGGAGCATGCCAAGCATGTTATCCCCACAATCCCTTTTTACCGTTTGGCCTAGTCAATTTCTCTAGTGCCGCACATACCAGAATAATAAACGCGTAAAATACAATCATGAATAGAGTTACCATTATGCGATAACTCCTCTCATATTATTATTAAAGTGACAATCATCTAATTTTACAATTAGTGGGTAGTAAAGAGTGTTATTTAGTTTGAATGGCTTTTCTAAATCTACTAACTTTTCTTTAGACATTGTTTTGCCTCTCTTTGTACGAGTTTTTCTGTTGATCACTCTGTTTGCGTCTGCGTCTGAGATTAACAAACCCAAACCTTGAACCTTTTTTAACTCGCACATTACTTCTTTAATACTTGCTCTCATATTTTTATCTTTCTTATACTATAATATAACAAATTATTTTGCGATCTCCAATATATCACCCCAATACTCTGTTACATGTGCCTCACACTCAATACCAAACAACTCTGCTAACTCATCTGTTGTTGTAAATAAAACATAATCATCTTCTGTATTGTTATTAAAAAACTCTATAGTTTCTTTAGATAAAGGTTTTTTAACAACCTCTGATATATCACCATACATTGCATCATACACAAACCCATACACACCATCTTTAAATTTTAATTTTAACTCTTTCATATTTTCTTTCTTATACTATAATATAATAAATTTATTTCACAATAACAAACTCACTTTATACCTCATGTCTTTTTACTACTTTAACAATATATTCTTTTATTTCATCACAAACATCATCATAATCTCCATCACCAAACAATTCAATAATTTCAATAACTAATTCATTATCAAACCATCCACATTCAACTAAACCATTAAAAGAATTATCATTACACGCTTCAATTACTTTACTATCAATAAATTCTTTTATTTCATCATTAAATTTTACTTCATTTTCTTTTTTCATATCTTTCATATTTTCTTTCTTATACTATAATATAATGAAATTCTCATGTAAACCAAAGCTTGTTTTTACACACAGGGCTTGTTATATTATACATGTCGGAAAGAAAAAGTACGAAGGGCGCACCGGTTGCAAGGTGTGAAGAGATCAGGGGTAGGCTCCCCCAGAATCATTTTCCGTATACTGGGTAGTCCACACCCAAGTAACACAGAATCCTTTCCAACAAAAAAGACCGTCACATGACGGTCCAGAATCATTTTTGAATTAATTTTAAGTTAAAGGAGAGATTAAATCTCTTCCTTTTTCATTTTTGGACGTCCCTTTTTAATTACACCTCCATTTTTCAAAAACTCCATTCTTTCTTTTTCTCTAATTTGTTTTTTAGAATTTGGATTTACAGGTCTTCCTTTTTTCAATAACCCTTTTTCCCTTAATTCTTCTTTCAAAATCAAATTCTTTTGTCTTTGACTCTCTGGATTTGCAGGTCTCCCTAATCTTTTACCTTTTTCACTAATTGTGTTGACTTGGATAACTTTTACTTCTTTCATTTCTTTTTTCATATCTTTTTATCTTATTTCTTTTATACTATAATATAATAAACTCTTTCTAAAATACAAAACTTATCTTTTTATCCCTGTTACGTTTGTATTTGGTTTTATCCTCCCTCACCTTAGTAATCATGTTACGTCTGATTTGTTGTTTCATCATCCTAACCTCCTTACTTTCTCTTTCATTTTTCTCTTTCATGTCTATAATATAATAAGATTTTTTCAAAATACAAAACATTTTTTACTTTTTTTAAAACCTAACCCCAACATGTCCAGAATCCTTTTTACCAAAAACCAAACACACCCCAGAATCCTTTTTAATGTTTTTTTGTATATACATATATCTTTTTTATATAAACGTTTTGGGAGTGTTGCGTGTCCGAAAGGGCCACACAAACACATTACCACATCACCCATTCACCCTTCACTTTCCACCCACCATATTATATACCTATATCATTACATACACATATCCACATATAACAATATACATATATCACATACAACAAAAGTGGGTCACATAAGTAACCCACCCTAAACCAATACAAACCAATTAAAATTATACTACACTATTACACAAACAACACCTAACAACCTTCAATCCACTCACATGTCTAACAGACACGTACGTTTTGTTATGTGTACACTGTCCATTATTCAATGGGTTATTATTTGTTGTTTTCATTTCCCTACCCATTTCTATTTCCCATTCATTATCATCAATATACATTGTTAATGTTGGGTCTTGATTCCACCCTGTCATGTCCATAGTTAGAACATACCTCCATCAATAACAAATACATTAAACACATTATCATCCTCATCATAATCATCCTTATCCACCTCACATAAACCCTCACCATCCATATCTATGACTGACGTTTCATAATAACCATCAACATCATTCATATACACCCACCCGTCAGGTCCTGTTCCCTTAATAACCACATCCATATCCTGGTTATCTATTTTATTCAGTTCATCTATTAATTCTTTTACTGTCATGTTCTTATATATTATCCTATTACTTCAAATACACCTTTGTTATACATTTCTTCAAAATCAAACCAACCATCACTATATTCATCCTTCCAACTACCCTCAATACATTCAACCATATTATCTTCAACTACAACCCACACATCATCCTTAACCAACAAATGTGAAACACTTTCAAACAATTCTTCTTTAGTTAGGTATGAACATTCTTCAATACTGTCCTCAATAATGTAATAAATGTCCTTAATTACTTTTAATTTTGTTCCAATTTCTAAATTCATCATCTTTTTATATCTTTCTTATACTATAATATAACTAACCTTTTTATTAAAACCAAATTACCTAATTAATTCACACCTATTAACCATGTTCCATGTCCACACACAACTCAATCCCAGTACAATCAAAATACTCCTCACCTAATATATTCTTAACATTAACAATCCCTCCACCACTTACATTACCCCAACCACATATGTACTCAAAACGTTCACAATAATCTTTTTTCTCTTCAATCCATTCATTCATCATTTCCTTATATGTGTCTGTTTTAATTACAATCCCAACCTCCTCATAATCTTCATCTGTATTTTGGTCCCATAAATTACCTTTAATAATAATCTCATCCCCCACCACACCAATTATCTCTGTATTAACTGAGTAATACATGAATACATTTACCATTTTTGACACTGTCTTTTTCATATTTTTTTACTTTCTTTCTTATACTATAATATAATTAAGGATTTGTGTAAGGCCTAGTTAACAATATTCATATTCATCATTCCAATTACACTTAATATAATATATTTCACTCATATCATCTATGTACTTGTAACAGAAATTAAAATAATCCTCATAACTAATATCCTTACCCACCTCAAACTCATCCACAAAATCATTCAATATATCTTCATCCTCATAACTCTCAATAACCTCTTTCACATAATCATAACTTCTAAACTTAAATTTAATTTTCATATCTCTTTATAATACTTTTTTATATCCCAATATACATTCAAATTCATTTTATACTCTCTTTGTCCTCCCAATCTAACAAACTCCCAACCTCCACCATCTACCTCATTTAATTTATTTACTAAATCAATAAACAAATTCTTATTCCTACATTTATTATATACTCTAAATTTAATTTTCCTTTCATTTTTATTCTTATCATTAAACCTTACAATCCTTGCCCATGTTTTTTCCCAGTTTTGTTCCCCACCAACTTCAAAATACAAATTTCTAAATTCTTTAATACCCATTTCTTTTTTCATATCTTTCTTATACTATAATATAATTAAAAATCCATGTAAAAACAAGGGAGGGTAGATTTTTCAATCTACCCAACCATACTAAATCCAGAATCCTTTTAACTAACCTAAAACAAGTCCAGAATCTTTTTTGTATTATTTTAGACTATCTTTAATTTCTGAATAATACAAAAACATAAATAATGATAACAATAATTGGTTTACACCTAATATAACGTTACCTGTTATTAGATTCCAAATGAAACCTAAAACATTCAATCCCATAACAATTGGGAGTCCATACTTCAATACTTTATTTACCATTTTAATACTTATTAGCTATTTTATTTATAGTATCAATTTCTTCTTGAGTTAGTCTATAATACAAATGAGACAATTTATCTACATTATTAACATAATTCAGACCATCAAGTGACATTTTGTCTGTGTCTACAACATTCACATTGTCATTTACACCCAACAATTCCTTTAATTCATCAATTTCATAACTAGAGCATGAATCAACAAATTCATTAACACTAATATCTATACCATACCACATATTCTTAATTATTATTTACTATTTTTTTCTCAACAAAATATAATGTTTCTTGTAATTCACATTCCATATCAAATCCTTTATTATACAATTTTTCTCCTTTAATCAGACATGTATATACATCTAAATAATTTCTATGAAATTCAAAATATATTTCATTTCCATCCACATCTAAACTAAAACCCATACGTCCACCCTCAGTGTCTTCAAAATCAGATATAACCTTATATCTGTTATTAACAGTTTGGATAAACTCTTTAATGATCATTTTATTTATTTCTTTCTTAGTCATATTATTTCAAAAATAAAAAACAAGTTCCAAACATTCCTGCCATATACAATAACAAATAAAATAATGTTTTTATTTCGTCTTTATCTATTTTCATTTTACTTAATATAAAAATCTACTTCAGAACGTGTTTGACAACTGGTTAATATGTCATAACCATTTTCACCATGTGACTCAACAAATTCCTTAACTAATATTTCATGGTCATCTAAATACTCATACAACTCAGTTGCTGATTTGAAGGTGTTGTCATAAATTTCAATTACATCTAAAGCTTTATCATGTTCACCTTTGTTATGTAATGATTGAGCAATCATCTCTACTAACTCTTTATCTGTCTTTTTCATATCTTTCTTATACTATAATATAATAAACTTTTTTAGATTTTCAAAACTTAAATAATTGTGCTTTGACCTATAATAATGTTTTCTTGATTTACTATTGATTGTGGTTCAAATTCATCAATCAATATCCATTCCGTTGTTTCATCATCATAAATGAAATCCTCAAACACCACATACTCTTTACCATTAATTTCTTTTGTACTAAACATATCTTCTTACTTTATCTTTCTTATACTATAATATAATTAAGGATTCATGTATTACCAAAGAATAATTATTTTTCAAATTTACTATTCTAAAACAAGTCCAGAATCTTTTTTGTTAGAGAGATGGGTGTTGTTGAACTGCTTCATCTTTCATTTGATGTGCTTTTGGTTTTCTACCACGTTTTTTAGTTGGTTGTGGTTCTGATAGACTTTCAAACCATGGGAATATGTTCTTAAACTCATCCATTGATATGGTGTAAACTGTTACTATTGGTTTATCTGGATTCATATTATTCAAATAATTGTTCTAATTCTGTTAATGCTTGTTCTGTTACTGCTTTAGAATGACCACCTATATGCCATACAATCGGAGTATACTCATTGTAATCTCTATACTCTTTCCAATCATAAATTGTAAATACATCACCATCTTCTGTCTCACAATTCCATTCATATTGTACTTTTTCATCTTTATCTCCTGTATAATCTGGTTTGCCTATTTTATTTTCAATCATATGACGAGTCAACATAATATCGTGACCATGAAATGATGTCATATTAGCGCTTTTATCTGATCGTTTCATATTATTGTGAGTTAGAATATCTTTGATTATCTTGATCAACAGTTGCCATATAATCACTCCATTGAGTGAGTTCTGATTTTTCTTCAATCAATTCATTAATTGAGTTAACATTAGCTTTCAAAACCAATTGACGCAACATTTGATCCATCATACCAGTTTTTTCAATAATATACTCAATTTCTTCACCTGTAACCTCAATAACATTGAGAACATCAATCATTGCATCAATAGATTTCATTCTCATCTCGTTGTACTCTTCTACTTTATTCATAACATTTATTTTATTTTTCCACTTTTTATTTCTTTCAATTACGTCTGCTTGACGTTGTAATTCATTATATTGTGCTAGTGTCATTATTAAGATTATTTAATCAATCCACTCTAATTTCATAACTGGAAAACGCTCAATAAAATCTAACAGGTTTTCTAATTCAACAACAGTCCAATCTTCACCTGATTGTGTCATGTACGTTACTTTTATCTTCTTCATCTTTTTATTTATCTACTTTTTACAGACTCAATTACTGATGTTCCTGAGTTAATCATTGCTATTACACCACCCCACTCATTTTCATCTGCTTCCCATTCAATTTCATACTTTTCATGTTTCATTGACCAATTATTTATAGAAAATCCCATTCCATCAAGTTTGAAATCACCTTCCTCATTTTTCTTAAATCTCAAATGTCCAACATTATCACACATACATGATATTGTTTTGAAAATTACTTCCCTGGCTCCTTCATTAATGGATAATTTGGGTGGGTTTGATCTTAATTCTATGTACTTACTCATAACTTTTTATTTATTTTCTTTTAATCGTTTAATCATATCTGATATAATCCTAATAGCTTCCAATTCACCATATGTAATATCATCATATGTCATAAGTGAGTTTAGATTTATTTTGTACTCATCAAGAAAATTCAATACTTTATCTAAATCACTCATCTTTTTTATCTTTCTTATACTATAATATAATAAATCTTTTATCAAAAACCTAATTAACCTTATAGTCCATGACTATAATCTTCCCAAGCTGGGTCATAATTGTCTCCAATGTCATCGAACTCATCTAACATTAATTGGTTCCACATATCTTCTGTATAACCTGAAATAAGTAATTCACGATTACCAAGTGACATATTAGGGAATGCTTTTTGTATCAACATACCATTAGCATAATTGTCATACTCATTTTTCAAACAATTAACATGGTGTTTTTCACCCATTCTATCTTCAACTACCAATACTAATTCTTGTGTTGTTGGTTCAAGAATATCAATTATGTAATGACTTGCAAATTTCATTATAGTGTATTTTTAATTTTTTTAGCTGTGTTAATAATAAGTTCAGGTGATAAAAAATGATTTTCATACAATTTTCTTGTACCATCTTCATCATCAAGTATTTCTTGACTGTAAGACACCAACATTGATGAAATCAAAGCCACTTCAATTGTATCACATTCTTTCAACAATTGTCTCATTTTTTGTTCATTAGTTTTCCTTTTCATTATCTTTTTTATAAATTTGTTCCCACATTTTTTCAATGTTGTCATATTTGTCCATTAACTGGTCTTCTTTTAACAACCCCATAGCAGCACTTGCTATTATACCCTTAGCATAACCAATAATGTTACACATTTGGAGTGATTTTTTACACTCATTATCATACAATTCCTGATACATCTTTTCAAAACTCATATCTCTTTTTATTATCTTTCTTATACTATAATATAATTAAAAAAGTGTGGTGGGCCAAATTACTTAATTGACCCACCACTATAAGATAAAAAAGATATTTTAATTATTTTCTGTTTTAGATATAGTCCAACTCTCTTTAATTCTACTTTTTCCTAACCTGTCCAGAATCTTTTTCACATCACTCCATGATATTTTCCCATCCATTATATCTATTTTACCTACAGTTCTACAAAATGCTTGAAACCTATTTTTATACTCCTCATAGTCATTTAATTGAACTTGATATAAACTTTGATATACTGTGTCATATTGATTCAGGAATTTAATTACTGTTTTAGTTTGTTGACTCATCATAATACTTAGAAAAATCATTAATTAAATTTGAATCAATAATTCTAACATCTCTAGCAATTGGATCATCATTTTCTCTCAAATAACTTTCAATCAACTGATGAACATAAGTAACTTTAGATCTAAATGGTGATATTAGAGGTGTATTTGAGTCAGTACTATATGTTGATATAGTATATGTTTTTCCACCTGGATTGAGTTGGAATTTAACCTTACCTCTCAAATACACACTGTCTGATAATTTATAATTAAAATTCAAATAATTACTTACAGTGAATCCACTTGATGTTAATTCTTTAGTTCTTTTTTCCAAGTATTGATTCCTAATTTCATTAGCCAAACTAGTATATTTTTTTAGTTCTTCATCACCAGTTTGTCTAATATTTTTTTCTTTTTCTTCAAGGAAGAAATTTAGTAGTTCTTGATAGAACTGGGATTGGTAATAAATTTGTTCTGCTATATCTAGTTTTAAACGGTTAGTATTTAGGAAAAATTCAATATCATCATTATCATTATTAAACATATCAACTGTAATTCTTTCACTTTCATATGTTAGGTAAGATACTTGACTTATCTCATTTGTACTAGTATTTGTTACATTCTTTTTATTTAGTTTAATTGTAATTTCTTTATTTGACCAATAACCAGCTTCTTTATCTTTGGAAAGATATATTCTTTGGTTATGTATGTCATAAACAACATATAATTCTTTAGGTATGTCAAAATTACTTCTAAACACCTCATCCATTTTATCAGTTGTACTTTTATTCCAACAAACTAAATCTGTTTTGTTTTGTTCTTCAATTTCAAAAACTTGGAGTTTCAACTCAGCCCACTTCTTAAAATAATCTATCTTTTTCATCTTTTTCTTATTTAATATAATATAATAAAAGAAGGTGGGCTCTCAAAACTCGAGGCCCACCCACAACTATGATTAACTATTCAACTGCAAACTCACCACTTTAATATTAGAATTAGTAAAGTACTGTTTATTAATCTCATCAATCATCATTTTATCAATAATTAATTTGATTTCATTAGAACTATTCATATTCATTAACTTTGGAATAAGATACTTATAGTTGTCATTTGATATGTCATGAACATGTTTATAACGTTTAATAAAACTGTTTATAGACACAGTATATCTACTCTTATTCAATCCATGTTTTTGATAATAATGTTTGAATATTAAACTAATAAGTGGTTCATTTCCTTCAGGTACTAAACAATTACTTAGTACTTCCAAACCCATCAAAGCATTATCTTTATCACCTGATGAAACCATAGATATCAAATTTTCATAAGTATCCAAATCTAAACTAGCATTATCAGCATCAGCTTCCCTAAAAAACTCAGTCAATAAAATTCCTTTACTATTATCTTTAGTTAGACATTCAATATTCTTGAAAAAATCCTCCCAACGGTCATTAGTTTTGATATGTCTGTTTTCACCCCAACCCCAAATTCTATACATTCCTTCAACTTCATAGAATGTTTCAATTTTACAATTACCAAAACCTGAATCAATGGCAGCTAAGTCACTACGTTCTTTTTTTACTTTCTCAAAACTATTAGATGAAGAAATAATAACTTCATTACATTGGTATAATGCTTGGGCCTTTTTCACATATTCTTGATCAAATGGTGATTTAGAAAGATTACTTGTATTACTGTTAACTAATGAAATTGGAGCAATCAAACAATATATAGGTTTATCACTAAAATCAGTTTGAAACAAACCATCATCAATAATAAATTTATCAGCTTCTTCAATTTTACGTACTCGTTTAATTTTCATCTCATCAGTGACAAGTCTCATTTTGTCACGAGTAATTGAACCTTTACTAAACCAAACTTTATCACATCTTTCTACTTTGTTTGTTTTAGTACCTGCTAATAATGAATTAATTGCTTTTTGATCTTCTAAAGTTACACAACCTTTAAGTTCAACCCAACTTGAAATTTGAATTCGTGGACCATTAGTGTAGGCAGTTGTTGAAAAATAATTTTTAATCATAGTCTTTTTTTTATCTCTTTTACTCTTATAATATAATAAAGAGGGGTTGGTTACCCAAACCCCCCTTTTATCACTTAACTCCTTATTTTAGAATATACTTAACCAAATCTTTGTTTAATGCAAGTGTTGAGAACTTTTTCTGATCAGAACCATAAATTGATTTAACCAAATGGTATTTCAAATCATTGTTCAAAATATCTTCAGTTACAATCTTTCCAATACGATCAATCAATGATTTTTCAATTTTATTATCTTTGGCAAAATATACTACATTGTTAATCAATCGAGTAGTCAATGTTGAGGCAATATCAGCTCTGTAATTATCACCAGTGCCAACATTTGATTTGAGTGCTCTAATTGCACTTTCT
>Ga0222714_10000248_pt1 | contig 63701 bp, 61 predicted proteins | sample C33_3DmetaG_FD_165048 | JGI IMG/M metagenome (GOLD analysis project Ga0222714, IMG submission 165048) | Estuarine water microbial communities from San Francisco Bay, California, United States - C33_3D | ecosystem: Environmental > Aquatic > Marine > Unclassified | place: USA: California... | reverse complement strand
ATGATACTTCAACTTTAAACTTAATAGAGGATATGGCTGCTAAAATGAAAATTGCTATCTCTGCTTATTTTAATAATAAAAAAATTGATGATCCAACAAAAGATTTCAAATGGGAGTATATTTTAGTAGATGATGACAAAACACTTAATGCATGGTGCATGCCAGGCGGTAAAATTGCAGTTTATACAGGAATTTTAAAAGTAACTAAAAATACAGATGGTTTAGCAATTGTAATGGGTCATGAAATTGCTCATGCAGTCGCAAAACATTCAGTTGAAAGAGCAAGCGCATCATTAGCTTTAAATGTTGGTACAATGGCAGCTGATATTTTTTTAGGTGGTGCAATCTCTCGGACAAGAAATACAGTTGGCCGAACTACAGGTGTTGACATACTTCAAGTTGGTATTGTTAATCCATTTAGTAGAGTTCAAGAAACAGAAGCTGATTATTTAGGTTTAGCATTCTGTTCTTTGGCTGGATATGATTTGTATGCAGGACCTGAATTGTGGAAAAGAATGCAGCAAGAAAATAAAGGTAAAGAAATACCTCAATTTTTAAGTACCCACCCCTCCTCTGCCAATAGAATAGCTCAATTAAGGAGTTGGATACCAACCATAAGAAAAAATTTCCCCAAACTTAAGAATGTTTAAATTTTTTAAAAATTTTATTTAAACAATTATTGCAAAAAATTTTTTTTCTCTCTCGATATATATCTGGCTCTACTTTGATCTCTGATTTGCATTGATTGCACTTTATAATAAAATATTTGTGAATTTTTTTCATAAATGGTGAGCCCGACAGGATTTGAACCTGTGACCCATTCCTTAAAAGGGAATTGCTCTACCAACTGAGCTACGGGCCCACATTATATAACTTAACAAGAAATACTTATATTTCAATATATTAAGAGGTTACTGTCTATAAAACATTAGAGTAATAATCAATACTAATACAAAATTTAAGTGTGAGTATTTTACTAACTGTTTAAAATTTCAAAGTGTTTACGATAAAAATTTTCAAAATTGTTGTCAGCAATTGATTCTCTTATTTTTTTCATCAAATCTTGGTAAAAAGCAATGTTGTGCCATGTTAAAAGTATTGAACCTAAAATTTCATTAGAATTTGTTAAATGATTTAAATAGCTTCTGGAATAATTTTGTGATGCAGGACAATTTACTTTTGGATCTAATGGTTTATCGTCTGTAGCATATTTTGCGTTACGTAAATTTTTCTTTCCTTCCCACGTGTAGGCTAAACCAGTTCTACCTGATCTTGTTGGAAGAACACAGTCAAACATGTCAATGCCTCGTTTAACTGCACCTAGTAAATCGGAGGGAGTGCCTACTCCCATCAAATAATGAGGTTTATTTTTAGGAAGAAATTGAGAAATATTGTCTAAAACTTCAAACATCTCATTTTGTTTTTCGCCTACAGCTAAACCACCAAGCGCATAACCATCAAAACCAATTTCTTGAAGTCTATCTAATGATTCTTTTCTTAAATCGTTAAATATCCCTCCTTGAATTATTCCAAATAGCATTTTATTTTTATTAATCCCAAATTCTAATTTAGATCTTTTTGCCCAATCAATTGAAAGATTAACAGCTTTGGACACTCTATTTTTATCCAGAGTGTATTCAGGACATTCATCAAAAATCATTACAATATCTGAGTTGAGACTCTTTTGAATTTGAATGCTTATCTCAGGAGATATAAAAATTTTTTTTCCATCTATATGAGAATTAAATGTTACACCATCGTTTGTTATTTTGCTTATTTTTGATAATGACATTACCTGAAAACCACCAGAGTCGGTCAATATTGGTAAATCACAATTCATAAATTGATGCAATCCACCCACTCTATCAATTCTTTCAATTCCTGGTCTCAACATTAAATGATAGGTATTACCCAAAATAATTTGGGTTCCAGTGCTTTTAACCTGATCTATTAGTAAAGCTTTAACAGTTGCTGCGGTACCAACAGGCATAAAAGCCGGAGTATCAATATCGCCTCTTGGTGTAGAGATTAAACCAAGTCTTGCTCCTGCATTTTCATTTAAAATTTTAAATGAACATGACATTAAAAATTAAAGTACGGTGATTTTTACAATAATGTCAGGATTAGTTACAGAACCTGATCCAGGTGCACCTTTTTTTAATTTATCTATAAATTCCATTCCTTCTAAAACTTTTCCAAAAGCAGTATATTGTCTATCTAAATGCGGAGCTTTATCAAAACAAATAAAGAATTGACTATTTGCACTATTAGGATCTTGAGATCTAGCCATAGAAATAGTTCCTCTTTCATGAGGAATGTTATTAAACTCTTGAGTTAAGTCAGGTAAATCTGAGCCACCTGTTCCAACCATAGCCGCATTAAAACCATTCTTTGTATTTCCGTGTTTAACATCTCCAGTTTGTGCCATAAATCCATCAATTACTCTATGAAATGCAACACCGTCATACTTACCAGCTTTGCTTAATTCTATAATTCTATTTACATGATTTGGAGCTGTGTCTTTATAAAGTTCAATTTTTACATCTCCATACTTGGTAGTTAAAATAATTTTTGGGTTTTCCACTGCCTCTCCTTTTATGGTTGATAAAAATAAGAATAATAAAAATATAAATTTGGATAATAAAAATTTCATTTCTTATTTTTAAGTTTTTTATTTAAATATACTATTGCTTCTTTGGGAGCAAATTTAGATACATTTCCTCCAAGTTCAGCAATTTCCTTTACCATATTTGACGAAATAAGTTGATTTTCTATATCTGCCATCAAAAAAATAGTTTGTATTTTGTTATCCAACCTATTGTTCATGCCTGCTAATTGGAATTCATATTCAAAATCTGTAACTACTCTTAATCCTCTGAAAATAACTGATGCATTGATATTTTTACAAAATTTTACAGTTAAAGTATCAAAAGTCACAACTTTAATATTTTTGATATTTTTCAAAGAAGATTCTAAACAATTTTTAACAATCTCAACTCTTTCAGAAGGTGAAAAAAGGGTTTTTTTATTTTTATTCGAAGCAATACCCACATATAACGTATCAACTATCAAAGAGGCTCTTCTAACGATATCAAGATGACCGAACGTGATCGGGTCAAATGTTCCAGGATATAGACCAATTTTCTTCATAATATTTATTCTTCTGACTCATCCGCCAAACAAACAGAGGAAACAACTTTTTCTCCATTATCAACTTTAAATATCCTAACACCTTGGGTATTTCTACCAGTAATTCTAATTTCAGATACTTTGCATCTTATCATTTGTCCTCCATCAGTAATTAACATTATGTCATCGTCATTTTTAACTGAGTATGAAGCTGCAACGTTTCCATTTCTTTCTGAAGTGACGATATTAATTATTCCTTGGCCTCCCCTTCCACTTTCTCTGAATTCGTATGATGATGATCTTTTTCCATAACCATTTTCTGTAATAGTTAAAATAAACTCTTCCTTTAATTTTAATTCATCGATTTTTTTTGAACTAATTTCATAATTGGTATCTTCTACTTCTTCATCATCATTTCTTGATTTTTTAATATAAGCTTTAGATTCATCTGAAGAAATTTTAACATGATTAAGAACGGTTAAAGAAATAACACGATCATCTTTTTTAAGATTTATACCTTTTATACCTTTAGATGACCTGCCTTTAAAAATTCTAATTTTATTAGAATTAATCCTTAAACTTTTACCCAAATATGTATTGAGCATTACATCTTCATCTTTTTTAATTATTTTAACACTTACGATCTGGTCGTCTTTCTCTAATTTCATTGCAATTTTTCCGTTTGCTTGAATATTTTCAAAATCAGCAAGGCTGTTTTTCCTTATCTTACCCCCAGCAGTTACAAATATTAAATATGTATCTTTCCACGTGCTTTCGTCTTGTGGCAAAGGGAGAATTGAGCTTATTTTTGAATCAGATGATATGGGAAAAATATTTGATAAAGCCTTACCCTTTGAACTATTCGATCCTTCAGGAATTTTCCAAGCTTTTAATCTGTAAACAATACCTTTTGATGAAAAAAACAAAACAGGAGTTAGAGTGCTTACCGTAAATAATTGACTAACAAAATCCTCTTCTCTAGTGACAATTCCTGTTTTTCCCTTACCACCTCTTTTTTGTGGTCTGATAGAAGTTAAAGGTGTTCTTTTAATATATCCATTATTAGTTACTGTAACGATAACTTTTTCTTCTTGAATAACATCTTCAATTTCAACTGATTCAACGGCTCCAATAAGTTTAGTTCTTCTGGGTACAGCAAATTTTTTCTTTATTTCAAGCAATTCACCTTTAATTAGATTTAAAAGTTCTGTTTTTTCGTTTAGAATTTTTTTATATTTAATTATTAGCTGGTATAAATCTTTTAATTCATTATTTATTTCATCATGACCAATAGCAGTTAATTTCTGCAGTCTTAATTCTAAAATCGCTTTAACTTGATGATCGCTTAATTGATATTCAACTTTTGTAGATAGTTCGCTAATTTCAATAATATTTTTATCAATTTTAGATTTTTGAAAATTCCACTTTTTTTTCAATAATAGTGATTTTGCGTCGTTAGGATCTTTAGATTTTCTTATAATAGATATAATTTCATCTATGTTTTCAATAGAAATGAATAATCCTATTAGTATATGAACTCTATCTTTAGCTTTTTTTAAATCAAAGAGAGTTCTTTTGGTTAAAACTTTTTCTCTAAAATCTACAAAAATTTTAATGAACTGTTTTAAATTAAGTAATTCAGGTTTTTTTTCATTAATAGCCAAGGTATTAAAGCCAAAGGAGCTCTGTAAAGGTGAAAATTTATAAAGTTGATTAATAATTACATTCTCAGAAATATTTTTTCGAATTTCAATGGCAATTCTTACACCGTCCTTATTAGACTCATCTCTCAAATCAGAAACACCTTCAATTTTTTTATCTCTTATCAATTCAGCAATTTTTTCGATTAATACAGTTTTATTAACTTGATATGGAACTGATTTTATAATAATTTTTTTTCTATCTTTTAACCCATCCTCAACTTCAACTTCTCCTCTTATTTTAATAGAGCCCCTACCTTTTTCATAACCAGGGACAATGTCTTGTTTGCCTATGATAATTCCTCCAGTTGGAAAATCAGGTCCTGGTATATATTTCATCAACTCCTTGATAGTAATATTATTGTTATCAATATATTTTAATGTTCCATCAATAACCTCGCCAAGATTGTGGGGAGGAATATTTGTAGCCATACCCACTGCAATCCCCCCTGCACCATTAACCAAAAGGTTGGGATATTGGGATGGTAAAACAACAGGCTCCAATTCTGTGTCGTCATAATTATTTTGGAAATCAACTGTATTCTTATCAATGTCAGAAATTAAATATTCAGCAATTTTAGCGAGTCGGGTTTCTGTATATCTCATTGCTGCAGCTCTATCACCATCCAGTGATCCAAAATTACCTTGGCCATCTAATAAAGTTACACTCATAGAAAAATCTTGAGCAAGTCTCACTAGAGCATCGTAAACAGCTTGGTCACCGTGTGGATGATATTTACCAATAACATCACCTACTACTCTTGCAGATTTTCTAAATTGTTTTGACCAGTCATAACCACCTTTATACATTGCATAAATAATTCTCCTGTGAACAGGTTTTAAGCCATCTCTTGCGTCTGGTAGTGCCCTAGAAACTATTACGCTCATTGCGTAAGAGAGATAAGATGATTTCATCTCATCGGTGATATTCCTGATTTCGATTTTTTTATCGATCATGTATAAAAAAAATTAATTAAAAGGGAACTTCATCATCTAAATCCGAAGGAGGATTTATTTCATCTGAAGGTAATGCGCTACTTGATGATTGATCGCTTGAAGAATCAGCTCCACGAGTCCCGCCTCCAAGCATTTTTAAAGTAGAGTTGTATCCTTGCAAAACTATTTGGGTGCTATATTTTTCCTGACCATTATTGTCTGTATATTTATTGGTTGATAATTGTCCTTCAATATAAATCTGAGCACCTTTTTTTAAATATTGCTGGACAACGTTAACTAATCCTTCATTAAATATTACTACCCTGTGCCACTCAGTTTTTTCTTTTTTTTCACCCGAATTTTTATCTTTCCAAGTTTCGCTTGTTGCTACACTTAATCTTGCAACGCTTTTACCATTTTGCATTTGCTTTATTTCAGGATCATTACCTAAACGTCCGATCAATAAAACTTTATTTAAACTTCCAGCCATATAATTCCATTTATGTTTGTATTAATAATAAGATAATATGTTTATACCATATAGCGCATGTTAAATGAATAAAATTACTTATATCCACAAGATAAATGCTTAAAAAAATTGTTGTTAAAGGTGCAAAAGAGCACAATTTAAAAAATTTATCAGTAGAAATACCAAGAGACCAGTTTATTGTAATAACAGGTTTGTCTGGATCTGGAAAATCATCATTAGCTTTTGACACGATTTATGCAGAAGGACAAAGAAGATACGTTGAAAGCTTATCCTCTTACGCTCGTCAATTTCTTGATAGAATGAAAAAACCCAATGTTGATTTAATAGAAGGATTGTCTCCGGCTATTTCAATTGAGCAAAAAACTACATCCAAAAATCCAAGATCAATTGTTGCTACAGTTACTGAAATTTATGATTACATGAGAGTCTTGTATGCAAGAGTTGGCACACCCTACTCACCTTTCACTGGTTTGCCAATAAAATCTCAAACCATATCTGAGATGGTTGATAAAATTTTAGATCTACCGACACCTTCGAGAATTTCTATTTACTCTCCAATTGTTAGGGGAAGAAAAGGTGAATACAAAAAAGAAATTTTGTCTTTAAAAAAAAGAGGTTATTCAAAAATTAAAATTGATAATGAGCTATTTGATATTGAAAAAACACCTGAACTTAATAAAAAAATTACACATAACATAGAAGTGTTGATAGATAAATTTGTTAATAAAAAAGAAGAACAAAAAAGAATGGCAGAAAGTTTAGAAAGCGCACTTCTTCTTTCAGATGGTCTTGTTTTTGTAGAGCATTTAAATGAAAACATTCCAAAACAACATCAAAAAATTGAAAAAATAACATTTTCTTCAAAATTTGCTTGTCCTGAAAGTGGATTTACTATCGAAGAAATTGAGCCAAGATTATTTTCATTCAATAGTCCCTACGGCGCCTGCTCAGAATGTGAAGGACTTGGGGTAGATTTATATGTAGACCCTAAACTTGTTGTTCCAGATGATAGACTTTCTTTAATTGATGGTGCTATTAAGCCGTGGTCAAACTCCTCAAGCTTATACTACGCGCAAACTTTAGCATCATTAGCAAAGCATTATAACTTTTCTTTGGAAACAGAATGGAAAAAACTAAACAAAGATATTCAAAATATAATTTTATATGGATCAAGTGATGAAGAAATTAAATTTAACTATGATGATGGTTATGAAAAATATTCCAATAAGAAAAGCTTTGAAGGTGTAATAACTAATTTAGAAAGAAGGTATTTAGAGACAGATAGTGATTGGAAAAAAGAAGAAATTGAACAATATCAAAATGAAAAAGAATGTGAACGTTGTTTAGGCAATAGACTTAAAGAAGAGTCATTATGTGTAAAAATAAACAATAAAAATATAAGCGAAGTTGCAAAATTTTCAATTAAAGAAGCTCATAAATGGTTTAAGGAACTTGATAAAGTATTAACAGATAAAGAAAATCAAATCGCTTCCCATATTTTAAAAGAAATTAATGAACGTTTAAATTTTTTAATTAATGTTGGACTAGATTATCTAAATTTATCAAGAGGATCAGGAACGCTTTCAGGCGGTGAGTCACAAAGAATACGCTTAGCTTCACAAATTGGTTCTGGATTAACAGGAGTTTTGTATGTGCTAGACGAACCATCAATAGGTCTTCATCAAAAGGATAATATTAAGCTGATTCAGGCTTTAAAGAGGCTTAGGGATCTTGGAAATACTGTCATTGTAGTTGAGCATGATGAGGAGGCAATGATTCATTCGGATCACATTATTGATATTGGTCCTGGAGCAGGTATTCATGGAGGTCAAATTGTTTCTCAAGGAACCTATCAAGATATTTCCAAAGATAAGAATAGTCTAACCGGAGACTACTTATCTGGTAGGAAATTTATTGGTTTGCCCAAAAATAGAAGAAGTGCAATTAATGGAAGATTTCTTCAACTAATCGGAGCTTCAGGAAATAATTTACAAAATGTTACTGCCAAAATACCATTAGGCACATTTACATGTGTAACTGGTGTGTCTGGAAGTGGAAAGTCTACATTAGTATTACATACCTTATATCGGGCATTAAATTTAATGATTAATAAAGTGGTCTCTAGAAATATGCCACAACCATTCAAAGGATTAAAAGGACATGAGTATTTAGATAAAATTATAGATATAGACCAGTCACCTATCGGCAGAACTCCAAGATCTAATCCAGCAACTTATTCTGGAGCATTCACACCTATTCGAGATTGGTTTACAAATTTACCCGAGTCCAAATCTAGAGGATATAAAGCAGGTAGATTTTCTTTCAACGTTAAAGGTGGTCGGTGTGAGGCCTGTGAAGGTGATGGTGTCATTACTTATGAAATGCACTTTTTACCAGATGTTTATGTGGAATGTGATGTTTGTAAGGGCAAAAGATATAATAGAGAAACTTTGGAAGTAAGACACAAAGACAAAAGTATTGCCGATGTATTAAATATGTCAGTTGATGAAAGTGTGGATTTTTTTGAAAATATTCCAACTATTAGAAGTAAATTGCTGACATTACAAAAAGTTGGTTTAGGTTATATGAAAATTGGTCAGCAGGCGACGACATTGTCTGGTGGTGAAGCTCAAAGAATAAAATTAGCAAAAGAATTATCAAAAAGATCTACAGGTAGAACAATTTATATTTTAGATGAACCAACTACTGGTCTTCATGTTCATGATGTAAAAAAATTATTAGAAGTTTTGCAAGCTTTTGTGCAAAAGGGAAATACGGTTATTGTAATTGAACACAATATGGAAGTGATAAAAACTGCAGATTGGATTATAGATATGGGTCCAGAAGGTGGTGATAACGGTGGATCATTAATATTTGAAGGAACGCCAGAGCAAATAATAAATGTTAAAGAAAGTTATACTGGTCAATTTCTAAGAAAAGTTTTAGAAAAAAAACCTTTAAAATAATAAAATTAAGGTGAGGTATCGACTACTTCTTCCCAGTTTCTCTTAACTTTAAAATAAATTAGTATGGGAGATGCTACAAAAATAGATGAATATGTTCCTATTAAAATTCCCCATATTAGCGCAAAAGAAAAGCCTTTAAGAATTTCACCACCAAAAAAATATATAGAAATTAATGCTAACAAGGTAGTTCCAGAAGTTTTTAATGTTCTTGATAAAGTTGAATTAATAGAATCGTTTATTAATTCATCTAAATCTTTTTGATCATCTTTTTTTAAAAATTCTCTAATTCTATCGTAAATTATCACGGTATCGTTCATTGAATAACCAACAATTGTCAAAATAGCGGCAACAATTGATAAATTAAATTCATAACCAATTAAACTAAAAGCCCCTATAGTTATTATTACATCGTGAACAAGTGCTATAATAGAACCTAAACTGAACTGCCATTCAAATCGAAACCAAATATAAATTAACATTAAAATTAGAGCTAATAAAACTGAATATATTCCATCCCTTGTAAGTTCTTTGCTAATTTTTGATCCAACAACTTCTACTCTTCTAAAATCTACTTTTTTATTCAAGTCTTTTTCTAAATGATTTTTTATAGAACTAACAAAATCGTTATTTTTACCTTTTTGTTCGATAGTAGCTAAAAATTCTTTATTAGAACCAAATTCCTTAACTTTAACGTCTCCAAGATTAATTTTTAATAAGGATTTTCTAATATCTTCAGATTTATTCATCTCTTCAAATTTCATCTCAATAACCGTACCCCCTTTGAAATCAACACCTAAATTAAGACCCTTGGTAAAAAAAAATATAATTGAAAAGGTAAAAAATATTAGAGAAATACCCATAAAAAAATTTTTATATTTTAAAAAATTATATTTATTATCGTAAAAACTCATAATTATATCTTGATTAAATTTTCTTTATTTTTTTTTACATAAATAGAAACCAAATATCTTCCAAAAACATATGTTGTAAAAAAAGTTGAAATAATCCCAATAGCTAATGTTATGGCAAAACCTTTTACAGGGCCTGAGCCCATATAATATAAAACAAAAGCTGCAATTAAAGTGGTAATATTTGAGTCTAAAATAGTAGTTAATACTTTTTTGTAAGCAGTATCAAAAGCAATTAAATTATTTTTTTCAATTTTTAATTCTTCTTTAACTCGCTCGTATATTAAAACATTTGAATCAACCGCCATACCTACAGTTAAAATAATTCCTGCAATTCCAGGTAATGTTAAAGTTGAGCCAAAAATACTTAAGGTTGATACGATCAGTATGAGGTTTGCAAATAATGATATGTTAGCAAACACACCAAATATTCTATAGTTATAGATCATATAAAGAACCACTAATAACATTCCTATCAACAATGAAAGCACCCCTTTTTCTATGGATTCTTTTCCAAGATCAGGTCCTACTGACCTCTCTTCAATTATATTTAATGGAGCTGGCAATGCTCCCGATCTTAATAAAATCGCCAATTCATTTGATTCTTGTGAAGAAAAGTTTCCTGATATTTGACCGTTGCCAGTAACAATTGCATCTCTAATTACAGGTGCACTAATAACTTCATTATCAAGGACTATAGCCAAATTTCTTCCTATATTATTTTTACTTGCTAAAGCAAACTTTCGAGAGCCCAAATTATCTAATTTAAAATTAACAACTGAAGAATTGGATAATTGATCAAAACCAGGCTGCGCATCAATCAAATTTTCTCCAGAAATAATAATTCTTTTTTCGACATTGTATTTAAAATCTTTTTTAGGAGAATTTAAAATTTCAACTCCTAAAGAGTTTTCATCGTTACTATTAGATAAGAATCTAAAAGTAAGTTTAGCAGTTTTGCCTAACAATTTTTTTATTTCACTTGGATCTTTAAGACCGGGCAATTCTACTAAAATTCTATCTGAACCTCTTGTTATAATATTTGGTTCTTTTGTTCCAAGCTCATCAATTCTATTTCGTACAATTTCAATAGATTGTTCCAAAGCATTTTTTTTTATTAGGTTAAGAAGCTCATTGGTAAATATAATATTTACCTTATCGTTATCTACGGAAATCGTAAGCTCCTTACCAGATGTTCCAATATTAGAATTGATTGAAGAGTCGCTAAGTAGTTCATTGACAAGATTTCTTTGGTTTGGATTAAAATTAAAACTTAATGAATTAATTCCTACTATGAAATTATTGTAATTAATATTTTTTTTTCTGAGTTCTCTTCTAAGGTCCAAACTTTTTGCTTGAATTTTTTGATCAATCAATGGCTTGGAATCAATTTCCAATAAAATATATGAACCACCTTGCAGATCCAGTCCTAAATTTACTTTTTTATCAGTAAAAAAAAAATTATTATTTAATGAAAGAAAGTTTGGAATAAAAAAATATACACCAAAGATAAAAATTAAAAAGATTGAAAATACTTTAAAACGTGAAAAGTATAACACAAAATTTTACTTAGGTTCAGTTTTGCTAAGCACTGCTGAAATTGAGGATTTAATAATTTTGATTGTAATATTATCGGCAATTTCTAATTCGGCCTTGTCATCTTCAAGAACACGAACAACTTTACCAATTAAACCGCCACCAGTAACAACAGTATCTCCTCTTCCAACAGCATCAATCATAGCCTTATGATCCTTAACTTTTCTTTGCTGTGGGCGAATTAATAAGAAATAAAAAATAACAAAAATAAGTATAAGAGGTATAAATTGACCAATAGCTTTTGAATCCATGTTGCTCTTTTAGACTAAATAGACAAAATTAACAACATTATTTACCAATTGTATTACTATCAACAAATTCTCTTATTTTTTTTGAGATACCGATGGATTCAATATTGGTTGTAGTTTTGTTCATAATCAACCAGTCTGAAATTACCTTGTCTGTTAATTCTAAAAGTGACTGAAATTCAATTAACTCTGATTCATTTAAAGAATTCCCGCACTCTTTGAAAAAACCACCTAATAAAATATCCATTTCTTTAGTTCCTCTGTGTGAAGATCTGAACAAAAGTTTTTTTCTAAAGATGTCTGTGTTAGAGATCATTAATTACTTTTATTATTTATAAATAAAATATCAAATGAATTTTAATGATCTTTTTTCATCCATAACTAAAATTAAGGGTGTTGGTCCCGTTATTTCTAAAAAATTATCTGAAAAAGGTATTGATAATAAAATAGATCTATTTTTAAATTTACCAACGGGCGCAATTGATCGAAGCTTTTGTCCAAAATTAGATCAACTTGAAGTAGGAAAAATTTCTACTATTTTTGTTAGACCGTTAAAATATTATTTTCCTCGTTTTAGAAATTTGCCAAATAAAGTTGTTTGCAAGGATGAATATGGAAGTATTGATATAATTTTTTTTAATTCTAGGGAAAACTATATTAAGCAAATTTTACCATTAAATGAAGAGGTGATCATTAGTGGCAAGGTAGGTTTTTATAAAAATAAATTTCAAATTACCAATCCTGATTATGTTCAATCTATTGAGAAAGAAAAAGACATAACAAAAATTATGGCTAAATATCCATCCATCGCTGGTATTTCCCCAAAAACATTACAGAAAATTTATCAAGAAGAAATAAGCGCATTAAAACATCTTAACGAATGGCACAGAGCAGAATTTTTAGAAAAAATGAAATGGCCAACCTGGTATGAGGCAATTTACAATCTACACAATCCTACAAAAGTGCGTGACGTTGATAAAAATTCCAATTATTACCAACGTTTGGCTTTTGACGAAATATTTAGTAATTTACTAATTTTTTCCGAAATTAAAAAAAGAATTAAATTATTAGTTAAAAATTCGAAGAAAATTAATTTTCAAATTTTATCAAAAATTAATAAAAATATTCCTTTCGAATTAACAAATTCACAAAAAAAAGTTTGTACAGAAATTTTAACTGACATGAATTCAGAAAAAAAAATGTTAAGAGTGCTCCAGGGGGATGTTGGGAGCGGCAAAACAATTGTTTCATTAATTGCAGCGTATGCTGCTATAAATTCTGGTTATCAAGTTGCTTTTTTATGCCCTACTGAACTGTTGGCAAAACAGCATTTTTTTTTGAGTAAAAAAATTTTTAATAATTTAGATTGCAAAATTGAACTATTATCTGGAAAAATTAAAATATCTGAACAAAAAAATGTAAGGTCTTTAATTTCAAGTGGAAATATAGATTTAATAATTGGAACGCATTCTCTTTTTCAAGAAAAAACATTATTTCATAATTTGGGATTAATAATAATTGATGAACAGCATAAATTTGGTGTTCAGCAAAGAATTAACTTATCTCTGAAAGGAAATATAAACACTGATGTTCTGCTTATGACTGCAACGCCCATCCCTAGAACTTTAATTTTGACAAATTATGGGGATATGGACATTTCAACTATAAAAGAAAAACCATTTAATAATATTAATATCAGCACATTAGCTAAACAGGCAGAAAAAATTGATGAGATTCTTAATTTTGTTAATAAAAGATTAGAAGAAAATGATCAGATTTATTGGGTTACACCTTTAATTGAAGAAAGTGAGCAATTAAAACTTTCTGCTGCTGTAAAAAGATTTGAATTTCTTAAAAAAAAACTAAATGTAGAAATTGGTTTGGTTCACGGATCTATGAAAAGTGATGAAAAAGATAAAATTATGGAAAATTTTATAAATGGAAAAATAAAAGTAATAGTTTCTACTACTGTCATTGAGGTTGGAATTGACAATCAAAATGCAAATACAATGATTATTGAAAATTGTGAGAGATTTGGCTTATCTCAATTACATCAATTAAGAGGTCGCGTAGGTAGAGGAAATAAAGATGCTTATTGCGTTTTGCTTTACTCCAAAAATATAAGTCAAAATGGAAAAAAAAGAATTCAGATATTAAAATCATCTTTAGATGGTTTTTTTATTTCAGAAGAGGATTTAAAACTAAGAGGTTTCGGTGATATTGTGGGATACAAGCAAAGCGGTGAAAAAGATTTCTTAATTGCAGATCCTGTTTATCATTCTGACTTATTTGAAATTGCTAAAGAAGAAATTGAAGAATTGAACAAAACTATACCAAATATAGAAAGTAAATTCTCAGATCTTTTAAAAATTTTCAAAAAAGACAAAATTTTAAATATTATAGATACTGGTTAATTATTTATAACCAATAGCTAATTCGAATTCTTTTAATCGTTTATGAATTGATCTCAATTCAGTAATAGTTGTCCAATTGTGAGTAAATAATGAAAAACTATTATGAACTCTTTGAAAAGCATTTGAAACTTGAATTACAAAACCTAATGTTATTGCTCCGGTAAATAATCCTGGAGCCATTACTAAATAAGGTACAATAACCATAAATTGATCATAAATATTTACCCAGATATCAAAATACCCGTAATGCAAATACAAACGATGATAGTTAAATTTTATTCCTGTAAACAGCTCAAGTATCGTCTCAGGTTTCGAATAAGTAATTCTATCATCTTCTCCGTAAACTAATTCTTTTCTAAATTTCGCTTCAACTTTTTGATTATTATATTCAAGGCCAGGAAGCTTCCAACCAACAAGCCAGCTAATTAGCAAACTTCCCAAGCTAGTTGCAAAAGCAACCCAGACTAAAGAACCAGGAATGTCTTTAAAAAATGAAACAATTACTTTGTCAGAAAGATTCCATAATATAGGCGTAAAAGCTACTAAGGTCATTAAAGCTCTTACAATTTGCAAACCTAGACTTTCAACGATCCTTGCAAATCTCATTGTATCTTCTTGAATACGTTGAGCAGATCCTTCAACAACTATGCTGCCGGAAGTCCAGAATGGTAAGTAATCAAAAGTAATAGCCTCTCTCCATCTGAAAGCGTACAATCTAGTAAAATATGCAGTAAATGTTGCAAGAACTACATATGGTAATGCAAGATAAGTAAATTCAAAAATTTTTTCCCAAAAAATTAAAATGGAATGATCCATTGGTTTTTGTAGGACATCATAAAAACCTTTGTACCATTGGTTAATTTTTACAGTGATTGTTACTTGAATAAGTAAGGACAAAACTAACAAAAGACCACCACCCCAAGACCACAATAACCATTTTTTTTTTAAAAAAAAACTTTTAAGCATTTATATTACTTTAAAAAATTGTCAGCATAAGATTTTATAATCATCTTACGTTTTTTTGGCTCAGTAATATCAAAAAGAATATTATTTTTTTTTGCATACTTAATCGCATCATCTCTAGTATCAAAAAAAATTTTAACTTGCTTATTGGTGTCAATTGACGAATTCCACCCCATAACAAAATCTTTATCTAAATTTTCCCTAATAAATTCTAAAACCCATAATTTATTTTTAGCTTGTCCTGATTGCATAGCTGTCTTTGATGGAATATAAATTTTTGCTTTTTTCATAATAATGGTCGGGGCAGTAAGATTCGAACTTACGACCCTCTGGTCCCAAACCAGATGCGCTACCAGGCTGCGCTATGCCCCGATTTATATGGAGGTATATACAAGATTTCACAAATTATTAAAGAAATTCAATTTATTTTTATCAAAATTAGTGATATGTGGGGTACCCATGATTACTAATGCTAAATCATTTATTAAGTGGTTTATAAAACACGAAACCTCCGCTGGAATTGTGCTTCTTGTAATGACGATTTTAGCCTTAATGATCAGTAACTCTCCATTATCCGCAGAATATTTTGATATATTGGGAAGATATATTTCTCTTGGAATTGGAGAATTTAAATTAAAACTTTCCGTTTTTCACTGGATTAATGATGCTTTAATGGCTGTATTCTTCTTAGTTGTAGGACTTGAGATAAAAAGAGAATTTTTAGAAGGAGAGCTTTCAAGACCAAAGCAGGCATCTCTTCCAATAATAGCAGCTGTTGGTGGAATGTTGGTTCCAGCATTAATTTACATTTCGTTTAACTATGAATCTCCCGAAACCTTAAAAGGATGGGCAATTCCTTCTGCTACGGATATAGCTTTTTCTATTGGAGTTTTGTCTTTATTGGGAAAAAGAGTTCCTTTGTCTTTAAAAGTTTTTCTGGTTGCTCTCGCAATTATAGATGATTTAGGAGCTATAATAATTATAGCACTATTTTATTCATCAGATCTTAATCTTTCATATTTATTTTTAATGTTTGTTACTTTTGCTATTTTGTGCATTTTTAATAATAATGGCGTAAAAAATTTCGTTCCCTACATTGTCGTTGGATTGTTTATGTGGTTTTTTACGCACGAGTCTGGAATTCATGCAACTATTTCTGGGGTTCTTTTAGCAATAACTATTCCTCATAAAAAAGCAGGAACTCATAGAAATTCAATGTTAAAAATGATCGAACATTCAGTTGCTCCATATGTTTCTTTTATCATTATGCCAATTTTTGCATTTGCCAATGCAGGTGTTAATTTAGACGGTGTCCAGTTTCATCAGCTTTTAGATAAAGTTACTTTAGGCGTTTTGGTAGGATTATTTATCGGTAAACAAGTTGGCGTTTTTTTGTTTTCAATTATTTCAATTAAACTTGGATGGGCGGATAAACCTAAAAATTGTAATTGGGTAAACTTTTATGCGGTTGGCATTCTAACTGGTATTGGGTTTACTATGAGCTTATTTGTTGGTAATTTAGCATTTGCAACCAGTCCTAGCTATATGGATGAAGTAAAAATTGGTGTTTTATTAGGATCTTTATTTTCGACAATAGCTGGATATACTTTATGCAGAATATCTTCGAAAAAAAATGCAAACAACTAAAAAACTATTAATTTTTTTTTTTATTATGTTTTCTTTTTTTTCAACAAAAGCTGACGCTAATTACAAAAATTTAGCACATAATTTCTCTTTTAAAGATATCAACGATAAGGAATACTCTCTACAGCAACATAAGGGAAAGACACTGTTAATTGTTAATGTTGCTAGCCAATGTGGTTTTACTAAACAATATTCTGATCTGCAAAAACTTCATGAAGAATATAAAGATAAGGGACTGGTTCTTATAGGTATACCTTCAAACGACTTTGGTAATCAAGAACCTGGTTCAAACAGTGAAATAAAAAGTTTTTGTGAAACTAACTTTGGAATTACTTTTCCGATTATGAGCAAAACCTTGGTGCTTGGCAAGGATCAGCATCCCTTCTATAAATGGGTTGAGGATAATTATGGCAAATCTGGAATTCCTAAATGGAACTTTTACAAAATACTAATCAACAAACAGGGCAAGATTGAAGAAGTTTACAACTCATTAACAAATCCCAAAAGCTCAAAAATTGTTAAAAAATTAAAAGAAATACTTTGATTAGCTTGGCGGTCCCTAGGGGAATCGAACCCCTCTTTTGTGGATGAAAACCACATGTCCTAACCGATAGACGAAGGGACCAGTCAAAGGGTTTTTATTGATAATTTATAAATTAATCAATCAAAAAGTAATCTAATTGTTAAATAATGACAAATCATCAAGTAGAAGCTGAAGCTCTCTTCTTCCATTCCATTCATTTAAAGACAGTCTACCAGCAAGATTAAATTTTTTATTTTTATGGTTTTTTAAATAAGTTCCAATAATAGTGTCCACACTATTAAATGAAATAACATTAAGTATATTATTATCGACCTTACATATTGCCTTAAGATGATTTTTTTTTAATTGTATGGTTTTAATAATTGATACATTTTGAATCATAAATCTTGGTTCTCTGTTTGCCGATCCAAAAGGAGCTAATTTATTAATTTCATCATAAAAATCCTCATTCATTGCACTTGAAGATATAATAGTATCAATATAGAGATCATTTTCTTTAGATGGCTGACATCCACTTTTATTAAATAATTCAATCATTAATTTTTCAAATGCATCTATATTTTGTTTTTTGATAGAAAAACCAGCAGCCATTTTATGACCACCCCCCTTCAATATTAAATCTAGTTGTTTGCTATTAACAATTGCTCTTCCAATATCAAAACCAGGTACTGATCTTGCGGAGCCTTTTCCATTGTCACCCTCTAAATTAATTATAAAAATTGGTTTATTAAATTTATCCTTTAACCGACTAGCGATTATGCCAATAATTCCTACATGCCAAGCGTTTGAGCTTAAAACAATAACTGGATTATTGTCTTTAGACTTGGCAATATTAAATGCCTCCTCCAACATAATATTTTCAATTATTTTTCTTTTTTCGTTTAATTCATTAAGTTCTTTGGAAATTAAAAAGGCTTTTTCTGGATCATTTGTTAATAACAGATTAGTACCATACTCAGATTTTCCAATTCTTCCACCAGCATTTATTTTGGGACCCAAGATATATCCGATATGATAAGTAGATATTTTTGTACTTATATTAGCTAAATCTACTAGGGTTTTAATTCCAATATTTTGTCTTTTTGCAATAACCTTTAAACCTTGCGAAACAAAAGCTCTATTTAAACCTTGCAAGGGAACAACATCACACACGGTACCTAAAGTAACTAAGTCCAAATAATTTAAAATATCTGGTTCATCTATGCTGTTTAGATTAAAGAAATTTTCATTTCTTAATTTAGATGTAAGAGACGCTATAAATAAAAAAGATACACCAGCGGCACATAAATATGTTAAAGTTGAATTTTCATCAAATCTATTTGGATTAACGATTGCTTTTGCTTTAGGAAGAGTTTCGGTAGATTGGTGATGATCTATGATAATAACATCAATATTTTTTTCATTCGCATACTCAATTGCTTCAAAAGCAGTAGTTCCACAATCAACAGCGATAATTAGTTTTGCACCTTGGTTTATTATATTAGTAAAAGTATTTACTGTTGGACCATAACCGTCTTTAAGTCTGTCAGGTATAAAAATAAAAAAATCAGTTTTGCAGTGCTTTAAAAATTTACCCAATATAGAGCTAGAGGATGCACCATCCACATCATAATCGCCAAAAATACAAATTTTACTTTTTTTTTTAATATGACTTATTAAAATATCGCATGCATCATCCATAGACTTTAAAGATGATGGATTTGGCATTGAATTTTTTATTTTTGGCTCTAAAAAATTCTGGCAATCATTTTCCTCAATACCTCTGATTGATAATAATCTAGATAAAAGTTCACTAATACCAAGATTTTGAGATATTCTTTTTACTTTGTTTTCATCAAATTTACTGAGTATCCAATTCCTATCAGAAACTGAACGACTTATCATATCTCAAGTGTTTCAGTATAAATTTTATTAATTTTATTCTCAGAGTGTAATACTAATAAGTCTGCCATAAAATTTGATCCATCAATTCTTATACCTTTAAGCATTTCTCCGTCAGTAACACCGGCTGCACAAAAAATTACATCTCCTTTAACTAAGTCATTTAAATAATATTTTTTTTTCATATCTCTTATGCCAAGTTTTGTAGCTCTTAATTTTTCATCATTATTAGAAATAACTAAACGACCTTGAAATTGTCCTCCAAAACATTTGATTGCAGCGGCAGCCAAAACTCCCTCGGGAGCACCACCAACGCCTACGTACATATCAACATTAAATTTGTCAACGCAAGTATAGATAGCGCCCAAAACATCTCCATCGGAAATAAATTTAATTTTAGTAGAAAGTTTATTCAGTGAACTAACAATTTTGTCATGACGATCTCTTTCTAATAAACAGACAGTTAAATCAGAAGTCTTAATAGATTTAAATTCAGCAATATTTTTTAAATTTGTTTCAATGGAGTTATCTAAATCAATTATATTTTCTGGATATCCTGGGCCAATAGCAATTTTTTCCATATAGGTATCAGGGGCTTGCAGTAAATTTCCACTTTCTGAAACAGCAATTACCGATATTGCATTTGGTAAATTTTTAGCAGTAAGCGTAGTGCCATCTAATGGATCCACAGCAATATCTAGGAGTTCACCTTCTCCTGTACCCAATTTTTCCCCGATATAAAGCATGGGTGCCTCATCCATCTCTCCTTCGCCAATTACAATTTTTCCATTCATCTCTATTTTGTTAAGATAATTTCGCATTGAATCTACAGCTGCTTGATCTGCAGCAATTTTATCATTTTTGCCTTTTAATAAAGAAGAGGAGTATGCTGCGCGAGCTGCAACTATAGAGAATTGTTGTAAAAGTTTTTGGTCTAACACTACAGTTTGCTCTCGTCTCGAACTCTGATTAATACAATTTTTTTAAAAATTTTTTTATTTTTGCATAAAACTTTTATGCATTTTTGAACATTTTCTTCTTTAGCTTTGTGAGTAACAATCATTACATTTGATAATTTATTTTTATCTGGGTTTTGAATTAAATTTTGAATAGAAATTTTATTTTTTGCAAGATTGGAAGTAATAATCGATAAAACTCCTGGCTTATCATTAACCAAAAACCTCAAGTAGTATTTGCTTATATGCTTATTAAAATTAAATAATTTATAATTTTTTTTTGCACTTGGAGAAAGGCCGAAAGAAAAATCATCATTTCCTACCATAATAGAAGCAATATCAGAAATAATCGAAGAAGATGTGGGCCCTTTACCTGCGCCGGCTCCTTCATAAATAGTTCTGCCTATAGGATCACCATCTACTACCACAGCATTAGTCACACCATTAATATTTGCAATATCTAGATCTAATGGAATTAGAGCAGGATGAACCCTTTGTTTGATTTTATTGCCTATAATTTCAGAGATAGCTAGCAACTTAATTCTATAACCTAAGTTTTTTGCACATTGAATATCTAAAAGATCTATATTTGAAATACCTTCAACTAAAAATTTTTTATTTATAATTTTGCAACCAAAACATATTGAACTTAAAATTGAAATTTTAGATGCCACATCGGCACCACTAATATCTGCATGTGGGTTACTTTCTGCGTAACCTTTGTTTTGTGCAATTTTGAGAATTTCTTGAAAACTAGATTCTTTTTTTTCCATTTCGGATAAAATAAAATTTGTAGTTCCATTTAATATCCCATAAACATGTTTGATTTTATTTGCTATTAAACCCTGTTTTATCGATTGAATAATTGGTATCCCTCCTCCAACCGAGGCTTCAAACAACAAATTAACAGATTTTTTTTCTGCTAACTCAGCTAACAAATCACCATATTTAGCAATCAAAGCTTTGTTTGCTGTAACGATATGTTTTCCATTTTTAATAGAATCAAACACCAGCTTTTTTGCAATACCATCACTGCCACCAATAAGTTCGACAATAATATCAATTTCTTTGATATTGGGCAGTGCAAGTGGGTTATTAACCCATAATTTTTTTGGAATTAAATATCCCCTATTTTTTTTTGGATTTTTTGCAGAAATATGTGAAATATTAATTTTAAACCCTGTTTTATTAAAAATGTTTTTTTTATTTTTAATTAAATTTTTATAAACCTCTAAACCAATATTTCCCAAACCTGCTATAGCTACATTAAAAGTTTTCATTTAATTCAAAGCCAAATCTTCTTTAAAGCCATATCTGATATTGAAATTTTGAACTGCCTGACCTGCAGCGCCTTTGATAAGATTATCTATACTACTTGCAATAATAATTTTATTTTTAAATCTATTTTTATAAATAGAGATATTGCAAAAGTTTGTATTAATTACATTGTTAGTATTAATCATGTTTTTAGGATCAGCAATTTTAACAAATTTTTCTTTATTATAAAATTTAATTAAACACTTCATAACTTTATCTAGTTTTATATTTTTTTCTAACTCCAAGTATATTGTCGACAAAATTCCTCTAAAAGTTGGAATTAAGTGAGGAGTAAATGTAATACTAATTTTTTTTTTAGCTTTTTCTGACAAAATCTGATCTATTTCTGGCATATGTCTATGATAACCTACACCATAAATTGCAATATTTTGTTCAATATTTGGATAAAGCTTTTTATCTTCAGTTTTCTTTCCAGCACCTGAATAACCTGATTTAGAATCTGCAATGATGTTGTTGGTTTTAATTAATTTATTTTGAACGAGCGGTATTAATGGCAGCAAGATCGATGTTGGATAACATCCTGGACATGAAATTATATTAGTTTTTTTTATTAAAGCTCTATTAATTTCACTTAGACCATAAATTGCCTTTTTTTGCTCTGCCCATGCTAGATGAGGAACTTTGTACCAATGCTCAAAAACACCTTTGTTTATAATTCTAAAATCTGCAGATAAATCTATCAATACAGTATTTTTTTTAATTTTTTTTGATATCAGATGTGCTTCTCCGTGAGGTAAGGCAGTAAAAATTGCATCAATAATATTAAAATCCTCGTCTTTCAGCAAAGATACTTTAGGAAAAAATTTATTTTTCTTAAATCTTTTATCAAAAAAAGATATCGGTTTGCCTAGGTTAGACTGAGCATACAATTTAACAATTTTTACATTCGGATGATTTTGTAAAATATTTAGTAACTCCAAACCGACAAAACCAGTCGCACCTGCGATTGCAATATTTATTTTTTTCATCGTATAGTTAAATTAGTACATATATTTACTTTAGAATTAAAGAGTAAATAAAATAGGAAAGTTCTGCGATTATCTTTTAGAAAACTGAAAACGTCTTCTTGCTTTCTTTTGACCGTATTTTTTTCTTTCCACTGTTCTAGAGTCTCTGGTCAATAATTTATCTTTTTTAATTGTTTTTCTTATAGTGGAATCTGAAACTACCAAAGCTTTAGAAATACCATGGGTTACTGCCCCAGCCTGTCCTGACATACCTCCACCTTTTACTGTGCAGAAAATATCTACTAAATTTTTTTTATCAGTAATATTTAATGGCTTTTCTATCTCTAATTGATGAACAGGTCTTTTAAAATATTCTGTATACAATTTTCCATTTACAGATATTTTACCCGATCCAGTTAGTAGCCATACTCTTGCAACGGCATCTTTTCTTTTGCCTGTAGCATAATGAGCATCTTTTGTTATTTTGATATCCAATGACATTAGTTTAGTACGGTATTTTTTTTATTTAAAGAGGCAAAATTAATTTCTGTAAGCTTTTGTGCAGAATGAGGGTGCGATTCTTCTTTATAAATTTTTAATTTAGTTAGTTGTTTTTTTGCCAATGGACCTCCTGGCAACATTCTTTTAACAGCTAATTTTAAAATTTCTTCTGGTTTTTTATTCATCAACAATTTTGGCGAAGTTTCTTTAATTCCACCTGGATGACCAGTATGTCTATAGTACCTCTTATTATCAAATTTATTTCCAGTAAACTTAATTTTAGATACATTAGTAACTACAACAAAATCACCATCGTCCATATGTGGTGTAAATGTTGGTTTGTTTTTTCCTCTTAGAATTTTGGCAATTTCAGATGCTAGTCTACCTACAACAGCATTAGTTGCGTCAATATGAACCCAGTTATTTTTAATTTCGCTTTTTTTAATAAAATTAGTCATGAAAGATGCAGTAATTACTGTTTGGTAGGTTAAATGTCAACATCTGAAATTACAATTTAGCCTTATAAATTAAGGATAAAATGGACATAACAAGAAGTATTGACGTTAATTGATGAAGAGCAGCAATATAAATATTTAAACCAGAAACAAGAGTTAAGATACCTAAGGTTATTTGAATTACCAAAAGCAATAAGGCAATATTAAGATTAAAAATATATGGAAACTTTTTTTTTAAATTAAAATAATAAAAAATAACAAATATTACAAAAATCAAATATGCATTTAATCTATGAACTAACTGAACATGAGACTGATCATAAATAATTTCATATGAAAAAAAAGAATGAATTGATACTTCCTCTGGAAAAAAAGATAAATTCATATAAGGCCAGGTTTGATAAATAAGACCAGCGTCAAGACCAGAGGTAAATGCTCCAAAGATAATTTGAATATAAATTAAACATAAAAATACAAATAAAAAAATAGAAATATTTGAAAAATTTATACTTAAATTTTGATCCTTAAGATTAATCATTGACCAGTAAATTAATGAAATAATAAGAATAGCAACAAATAAATGAGCTGCTAATCTAAAATGACTCACATCCGTATTGATGGAAAGACCACTTTTGACCATAAACCAACCCAAAAATCCCTGAAATAAAAAAAGAAAAAAAATAAATAAATAATAAAAAGTATTATTTTTTAATATAATTTTTTTAAAAATAAAATATATCAAAGGCAAAAAATAAACTAAACTAACTATTCTTGCTAGTAGTCTATGAAGATATTCCCACCAAAAAATATACTTAAACTCTGATAGAGACATTCCATAATTTAATTCCTTATATTGAGGAATGCTTTTGTATAAATTAAAGTACCTATCCCAATCTAAATTGTTAAAAGGTGGGAAAATTCCTTTAAAAATCTCCCAATTTGTAATCGAAAGACCAGAGTTGGTTAACCTTGTGAATCCACCCACGCATACAAGTATAATTAGCAAAAAAAGCACCAAGTAATGCCATATAGCAAAATATTTATTTAGTTGAATGTTGCTCATGATCTTTTATATAATTTTATCTATATGAATAAAAAAGTTAAATTGTCTCTTAGTAAAAAAATTAAAAATATTAACAAAATAAGAAAAAATATAGATAAAATTGATTTACAAATTTTGAAATACTTAGGTTTAAGAAGAAAAGAAGTCATTAAAATAACAAAATTAAAAAAAAGAAGTGAAATTGTTGATAAAAAAAGAATTTCTCAAATGCTTAAAATTTTAACTCAAAAAGGAAAAAAATTGAAAATAGAGCCATTTATTATAAAAAATATTTGGAACGCTATGATTAGATCTTTTATAACTTTGGAAAAAAATAAAATTTAACTATTTGCTGTGAGGTGGAAGTTTTTTTTCAACAAACCATTCATGTTTTCTAGTTGCTGGATTGTATTTTTTCATTTTTAATTTATCTTTAGCTTTATCGCCAGCTGTTGGCTTTTTAACATAATAATTAAAAGAACTATTTGGTTTATCTTCAGGAACCAATCTAACTTTTACTGTGGATTTTTTTGCCATTATAGTATTTTTTTAATTTCTTTGATAATTTGTTTTAACTTAATTAATTTGTTGTTCGAACTTATATTATTCATATTTTTATAGTCAACTGAATATTCATTTTGCAATAATTTGTTTGCACCACTTATAGTCATACCCATATCCTTAAGTAGATACTTAACTCTTTTAAAAATTTCCACGTCTGTTTCACTGTAATATCTGTGTTTTTTGATAATTATACTGGGTTTTAATATTTTAAATTTTTGCTCCCAGAATCGTATGACATGGGTTTTTGGTTTTCCTGTGACCTCATCAATAAGCTCCAATTCTTTAGCTAGTTCACCAATTGTTTTAAATGCACTAGTTGATTTATTTACCATTAAGAAAATTTATTAATTTTCTTTAATAAGAATTTGGATGGCTTGAAGGTAACTACATTTCTTGATGAAATAATTTTTTCTTCTTTAGTTTTTGGATTTCTACCAATTCTACTTTTTTTTTCTTTGTTTATAAAAGTTCCAAATAACGATATTTTTACTTTTTTTTCATGCTGGAGACCTATTGTGATAGTTGTAAAAATATCATCAACAAAATTGGCGCAATGGTTTTTTGACAGTCCTAATTCAGAATAAACTAAATCATAAATATTTTGTCTGGTAATATTATTAATTTTATTCATTACTTATTTAAATATTTTAAAACAATAGTTCTAATATTATTCTGTACCTCTTTTTTTGACAAGTTATTAGAGACTAAAATAATTCTATTTTTGTTAAGTTTGTAAATTTTTAAAAAAGCCTTTCTTATTAAATTCATTTTTTCTACCGATTCTCGGTCAAATCTATCTAATTTTTTATTTCTTCTTATTATTCTTTTTTTTCCAACATTCGGGTGTAAATCTAGAAGTATAGTAAGATTTGGTTTTTGGTTCTTATCAATTAATAATTGTAAATAATTAATGTATTTAAGTGGAATGCTACCAGTATAGTGCTGATATGCTAATGTTGAGTCTAGGTATCTATCACACAAAACAATATAACCTTCCTTTAATTTTTGTTTAATCAAGTCAAAATGCTCAGCTCTCGCTGCAAACAATAAAAATAGTTCTGTTAAGGGATTTGATTTTTGGTTTAAATGATTAATAACTAAAGATCGTATTTTCTCTGAAATTACCGTCCCACCTGGCTCTCTTGTTAAAAAAATTTTTTTAGAAATTTCTTTTTTTAAATAAGAAGCTAACAATTTAATCTGTGTTGATTTTCCAGAGCCTTCAATGCCTTCAAATGTAATAAACGCTCCTTTGTTTACCCCCATATTAAAAAATTAATTGTATTAATAAATTTTTTGATAAAATTAATATTTGCGAAATCTTCAGATGCAAATAATGAATATTCTTTAGTAAAACCTGATTTGTCTTTTACCAGTAATTTTGCCAACTCATCATTTTTCTTAAAACTTTTTTTAATTGGAAATTCTCCTACGATGGAAATATTTAAATCTTTTGATCTCCTTTTAGAATAAGTAAAAAAAACATCTTCTTTTAAATGAAGGTTTACCTTATTAATTTTACCATTCCAAAAATCAGCAACTAACATAGGGTCATTTTTTTTAATCTTAATTAAATCACTCGAAATTAAAGCGTAATTTAAAAGTTTTAAAGACTCTCTAGTTCTTTCAGAATTAGACACCGTCCCACTGACAACGCTAATTATTCTTCGTTCTCCATTTTTTAAAGAAGCTGCCAATGAAAAACCAGAATCATTTAAATGGCCTGTTTTGATCCCATCCACGTTGGAGTTTCTGAATAAAAGTGAATTTCTATTAGGTTGGCTTATGGGCTTTCCACCAGTACGATCCCAAGTAAAATCTTTTAAAGCATAGTATTTGTATAGGTCAGGATAATTTTTAATTAAATAAGCAGACATTAAGGCTATATCGCTTACGGTTGAATAGTTGTTTTCAGAAAAAATTCCTGATGAATTAGAAAAATTTGTATTTTGCATTCCAATTTCTTTTGCCTTCTCATTCATCATCATGGCAAAAGATTCCTCTGAACCTGCAATTCCTTCAGCTAGGGCAATGCAAGCATCATTACCAGATGCAACAATAATACCCTTTAGCAAATTATCTACTGAAATTTTATCATTAGGCATAATAAACATTGATGAATAACCAGATTTTGACATTCTCCAAGCTTTGGTAGATATGATTATTTTTTCATCTAACTTTAATTCACCTTTTTTAATTAGTTCAAAAGCAATGATAGATGTCATAATTTTAGTCAATGAAGCAGGAGATATTTTTGCATTCTCATTTTTTTTAAACAAAATTTCATTTGAATTAAAATCAAGTAGAATAGCCTCTTTTGCAGTTGTATCTATAGCGTAGGATTTTCCGCTGATAACGAAAATGAAAAAAATTATATTATAAAAAAATTTCATTTTACTAAAATCTCATATCCTTCATAATCATTATTTTTTAACAGACTAAAAATTTCATCAAACTTATTAATATTTAAAATTGGTCCAATTGTGACGTAATAGCCTTTCTTTTTTGACCCGTATATCGAAATTTTTGTTGAATTGATAAATTTCTTTAAATTTTGATTTAATTCTTTAGCATAGTCATCGTAGTAAAACGATCCATACTGCAGATAAATTCTTTTATTTGATTTTTTAAGAGTATTATTGACGTTTTTGCTTAATGGCACAACTTCAACACTGCTAACCTTAGAAGTGTTTGAGACTTTTTGCTCCTCTTGAAATATTTTTGCTTTATTGGCAACAAATGTAGGATTTAACTTTGAGGATTCTATCCTGATATATGGAATGCTATCGTTAATTTCCAAACTATTTTTTATTAATTGAGATACATAAATTATTCTTGCGCCATCTAATTCTTTTTTTTGGATATTAGAAATAGTTTCTGATTTGTTATTAAGCAGATTTGTAATTTTAATTGTATTGCCTGGAAATTCCTTGTCTACTAAAACATTTGTGTTGTTATCTTTAATATTTAGTTCATCTAAATAACCAAGAAATCCTTTTTTTTCATATGAATCAACAATTTTATTATTTTTTTTTTCAATGTTAGTACAAGATGCAAATACTAGAATTGAAAGAAATATATAAATATTTTTTTTAATCATTGTGTTTTTAAAATATCTGAAAATATTCCTATGGAAATTGCAAATCTCAAAGACCTATTCCAATTTAATAATTTTTCATAATTTTTACTGACTAGGTATATAGGCCCATCATCTCCATCTGGCCTGACTAGTCTAAAATTATCTTTTAATGATAAATTTTGTTTGCTTTTAATGCCTAATTTTAACCAGTTTTTATATGACATTTCTTTTTGAAGTTTCCTAGCATCAATGGTAAATAAATTTTTATTAATTTTTTTTTCCTGAGTAACCTCAGAACCCCAAGATAATTTATTATTCCATCCAATTGAACTTAAATAATTTGCAGCAGATGCAAAGGAATCTTCTAGAGAGTTTACTAGATCAATTTTTCCATCATTGTCATAATCGATAGCATAGTTATTAATCGATGAAGGCATAAACTGAAAGTTACCATGAGCCCCTGCCCACGAACCATACATAACGCTCATATCAATTTTATTTTTATCTATCAGTCTCAACAAAATCATAAGTTCATTTGAAAAATAGGCAGATCTTCTCTTGTCAAAAGATAGTGTTGCAAGTGCAGAAATAATATCAACTTTTCCTTTGTGAACTCCAAAATTAGTCTCTATGCCCCACAATGATAGTAAAATTTCTTTAGGAACACCAAACTCTTTTTCAACTTTTTCCAATAAATCCTTTTGTTCTATTAAAAGTTTTTTAGCAGTAACAATTCTTAGAGAGTTTACTCTTTTGCCAACATAAACGGCTGTTTTTTCAATAAATTCAGGTTGGCGTTTATCATAAATTAGCAATTTTTCTAAAAAAACAACCCGTTGAAATGCTCTATCAACTGTTACCTTGCTAACACCTTGGGATATAGCTTTTTGTTTAAAATTTTTTATCCAAATGTCAAAATCGTGATTATTGGCTAAAACATTTGTTGCAAATATGAAAATTAAAAAAAAATATAAAACTTTTAAATGTTTAAGCATTCATTTTTGATAACATAAATTAAAAATTAAGTCATATGCGCATTAATCAAAAATGAGCATTTATTTTAATAATTTAGCTTATAAATATTGCTGAAAAGCAAGATAACGCTTATAAACCCACCATCCGGAGAGGTGGCTGAGCGGTTGAAAGCACTGGTCTTGAAAACCAGCAGTGGGGCAACTCACTCGTGGGTTCAAATCCCACCCTCTCCGCCATTGCTAACCAATTAATTAGTTTTTTTATAGGCGTAAGAGATGGCCGCAAAAATTACTAAATAGTTTAAATAAGATATGTAAAACGAAATAAAATCAAACATAGGTTTTACTATTAAATAAAATTGAGAATTATTATTTAACAGAGATATTTGAAAAGATAATATAAATATCGAAGGTATAAAAAAAACCACAGTAACAATTACAAATATTATAAATAATTTAAAACCAAAGTTATTTAACTCCTCTGCAGAATATGAAAATTTTTTATCAAGAGCAATTTTGGGTAAAATAAAAATTAATTTTAAAGCAAAAACACAAGTTAGAATCCATAAAACAAACAAATAAGAAATATTAAATCCAAAAAAATTTACTTTTCCAAAAATTTTAAAAAAAAAATGAAGCAGTAAAGGAGAGATAGCAATTAATGTGATAAATAAAATATTAAAAAAATATTTAAAATTTGTAACTGACAAAAAATTACCTAAAAAATTTTGTTTAAAGTTTGCTATTACTTCCTTATGAACACTAATACCAATGCAGCTAGTTAATAACATAGAAAACAAAACAAACAAAAGTATAGTAAAATTACTTGCCAAAGAATTTGAAATTAAAAAATTCAAACCATTAAAGGCGATTGTAATAAGTATAACAATTGGAAAACCATCTTTAATTCGAGCCATCAAACTTGTTGAAACAAATTGAAAAGACAACTTTAAAACCTCAGAAATAACAAAATCTTTTTTTATCATAAAATATGGCGGTCAGGGAGGGATTCGAACCCTCGCTACGATTTTACTCGTAGGGTCATTTAGCAAACGACTGGTTTCAGCCTCTCACCCACCTGACCGTATTGTATTTGATATACCTTACTTATTTTAAAGTTGTAAAAAGATAAGATATTCATTTTCTATTTATAAATTAATTTTTTTAATAAAAAAGTAGTATTTTATTTACTAGTATTCATAATTAAAAAAATTTAACTAGAAAAGTCCAACGACTTTATCATCAATATAATCAATTTTTTCTGCAGAGGGTATTTTTGGGAGACCTGGCAAAGTCATGATATTACCGCATATAACAACAATAAACTCGGCTCCAGCTGCCAATCTTATTTCACGTACTGATATGGAATGATTAATTGGTGAGCCACGTAATTTAGGATCGGTTGAAAATGAAAATTGTGTTTTTGCTATACATACAGGGTAGTGGCCAAAACCACTGTTCTGAAGTTTTGTAATTTGATCTATTATTTGTTTTTCAGCGACAACCTCTTTGGCATGATATATTTTTTTAGCTATTTTATTTATTTTTTTCCACAAAGAATCACTATCATTATAAACAAATTTCATTTCTTTTTTTTGACCTTTGCTTAATCTAATCACCTCATTTGCCAAATCCACAGCTCCTTTACTTCCTTTAGCCCAGTGATCGGATAGAACTATATTTACACCTAATTTTTTCATTCTGTCTATTATTAGTTTGATTTCTTTTTTTGTATCATCAGAAAATTTATTAATTGTGACTACACAAGGTAGATTATATATATCAATTATATTTTTAACGTGTCGTTCTAAATTTGCTAAACCTTTTTCCAATGATAAAATGTCTTCTTTTATTAAATTATCTAATTCAACTCCACCATGATATTTAATTGCACGCACAGTTGCCACAACTACTACTGCAGAAGGTCTCAGGTTTGATTTGCGGCATTTAATATCAATGAATTTTTCTGCACCCAAGTCTGATCCAAATCCAGCCTCAGTTACTACATAGTCTGCTAATTTCAACGCAGCTTTTGTTGAGACAACAGAATTACATCCGTGAGCAATATTTGCAAAAGGTCCCCCATGAACAAATGATGGATTGTTTTCTAAAGTTTGTACTAAATTTGGAGAAATAGCATCTTTTAATAAAACGGTCATGGCACCGTGTGCTTTTAAATCTTTAGCGGTAACTGACAATCCTTGATTATTGTAAGCCACAACAATTTGACCAAGACGTTTTTTTAAATCATTGATTGATGAAGCTAAGCAAAGAATTGCCATCACTTCTGAAGCGGCAACAGTTTCAAACCCATTGTCATATGGAAAGCCTTTTTTAATTTCTTTTAAACCAACGGTAATTTTTCTTAAAGATCGGTCATTCATATCAATAACTCTCTTCCATTGAATGCGTGAAAGATCAATATCTAGTGCATTTCCATAATATATATGGTTATCAAGCATCGCAGATAATAAATTATGTGCTAATGAGATAGCGGAAAAATCGCCTGTAAAATGAAGATTTATATCTTCCATAGGGACAATTTGCGAATATCCTCCGCCTGCTGCCCCACCCTTCATTCCAAAAACAGGTCCTAATGATGGCTCTCGTAGACAAATGATTGTTTTTTTTCCAATACGGTTCAGAGCATCTCCTAAGCCGACTGTGGTGGTAGTTTTGCCCTCACCTGCTGGTGTTGGACTAATGGCAGTGACTAAAATTAACTTACTATTTTTTTTTTCTTTTAATTTTTGCAAATAAGATAATGAAATTTTAGCTTTATAATGACCAAAAGTTTGAATCTCACTTTCAGGAATTTTTAGAATTTTTTTAGCAATTTTAGATATTTTTTTTATTTTAGCAGATTGGGCGATGCTTATGTCTTTTTGCATTGTATTTAATAACAAATTCTTAATTAAGGTTTTTTATTTTTCTATAAAATTCTAAACATTCAGGATTAGCAATAGACTCAAGGTTATTAATTTCTTCACCATTAATTAATGTTCGTACTGCAATTTCAACAATTTTACCACTTTTAGTTCTAGGAATATCGGGACATTCTAAGATGAGCGCTGGAACGTGGCGTGGAGAACAATTGTTTTTAATGGTATTTTTTATTTTTTGCTTCAACGTTTCTGTAAAAAAATATTTTGTATTCATTTTTACAAATAGCACTATTCTAACATCGTCATCAAAATTTTGTCCAACTACTACTGATTCTGCTATTTCATCAAACGATTCAACTTGTCTATAAATCTCCGCAGTTCCTATTCTTACCCCTCCGGGTTTTAAGGTAGCATCTGATCTACCTTGAATTACAAACCCAGCATTTGAAGTCTTTTGAACATAGTCACCATGATGCCAAATATTGGGATACTTATTAAAATAAGCAGCTTTTATTTTTTTTCTATCTGGATCATTCCAAAATTGAACAGGCATAGAAGGAAATGATTGTTTTACTACAAGTTCGCCTTTATCAAGATTATTAATAGACAGACCTTTATCATCAAACACGTCGACATCAATTGCTAAGGCTGCACCTTGTATTTCTCCAGCGAAAACTTTTCCAAATAAATTACCTATTACTAAACATCCTACCACGTCAGTACCTCCGCTAATTGATGATAAAAAAACATCACTTTTTATATTTTTATATACATACTCCCAACTTTCTTTCATGAGAGGAGATCCTGTAGATGTAATTACTTTCAAATTATCTAAATTGTAGGAAGCCGCAGAAAAGTTATTTTTTTTTAAAAAATCAATATATTTTGCGCTTAATCCCAATAAAGAAAACTTATGCTCATCGCAGTATTTAAATAAAACTTCATGATTTGGGTAAAATGGAGATCCATCATACAATTTTATACTAGCGCCACAAGAAAGACTGGCAACTAACCAATTCCACATCATCCATCCCGTGGTTGTGAAATAAAAAATATTATCATTTTCTTTAACATCACAATGTAAAAATAATTCTTTTTTTTGCTGAATCAGAGATCCACCCGCACCATGTACAATACATTTAGGAACACCTGTAGTACCGCTTGAATAAAGAATATACAGTGGATGATTAAATTCAAATTCTTCAAAAGTTTCATCCATTAATTCTTCTTTAATAATCTTATCAAAAGATACAAAGGTCTTCGGAAAAATATTAATATCTTCATAGGAGCAAATGATAACTTGCTCTATAGATGGTATTAATTTTAGCAAAGAATGGGTTCTTTCAATAAGATTCACTTTTTTTCCATTATAATAATAATAATCGCATGTGATTAGAACTTTTGGAGTTATTTGCAAAAAACGATCAACCACACCTTGAATACCAAAATCAGGAGAACAAGAAGACCATATATGTCCATTTTTAGAAGAAGCTAATAATCCAATAATCGCCTCAATATTATTTGGCAAATAAGCTGCCACTCTGTCATTTTTATTTAAACCATTTCTTTTGAAGAAATTAGATAGTTTACAAACATCAGTATAAAGTTTTTTCCAAGTTATTGCTTTTTCAAAACCATTCTCACCCCTAAAATGGATTGCAACTTCATTTGTTTGTTTTGATAACAAGTTCTGCGCAAAATTTATTTTTGAATCTTCAAAAAAACGTCGATCTAAAAATTCTTTATTTTTAGAAATAATTTTTTTTCCTTTTGTTCCTTTAATATTAGCAAAATCCCAAAACTCTGACCAAAAAATATCTGGCTCTTGATTCGACCATTTCCAGAGTTCTTGATAATTGGTTGTTAAGGGAAAAATTTTTTTTTTATCGAGATATTTGCAGAATGAATATAAATTAGACTTTTCTACTTCATCTTTGTTAGCTTGCCATAAAAAATCTTCATTCATTATTTTAAAAAAATATTTTAAAATTAATTAAAATTATATTTTTACCCAATAGTTTTTTGGGACATGTATTTTTGCAAAACTTCTGGGATTGAAATTGTGCCATCTTTATTTTGATAATTCTCTAAAATGGCAATTATAGTTCTCCCTATTGCCAACCCTGAGCCATTCAGTGTAGCCAGTAGTTCATTTTTATTATCAATAGTTTTGTATCTAGCTTTCATTCTATTTGCTTGAAATGTTGAGCATGATGAACAACTAGAAATCTCCCTATACTTATTTTGCGATGGAATCCAAACTTCAAGATCGTAAGTTTTTTCTGCACTAAAACCCATATCACCACTTGATAAAAGCATGACTCTATAGGGTAGTTTTAATAATTCTAATACCTTTTCTGCACAAGAAAGCATTCGTTCCAATTCTTTAACTCTAAATTCAGGCTGAATAATAGAAACTAGTTCAACTTTAGAAAATTGATGTTGTCTCATTATTCCTTGCGTATCTTTACCAGCAGCACCAGCTTCTAACCTAAAACAAGGTGTGCTGGTTACAAGGCGTAATGGCAAATCTTCATATTTAGTAATTTTATCTGCTACCATATTAGTTAAAGAAACCTCACCTGTAGGTATTAGCCAAAGGTTATTATTCGTTTGAAACTGCTCATCTTTAAATTTTGGTAATTGACCAGTTCCAAACATAGATTTTTCATTGACTAAAATTGGAACATTGTGCTCCAAATAACCATTTTCATTTGTATGGAGGTCAATCATAAAATTTATTAATGCCCTTTCTAATTTGGCTAGATCCTTTTTTAATATGACAAACCTAGATCCGGATATATTTGCTGCAGTTTCAAAATCTATAAGATCTAAATTCTTAGCCAAAACGTCGTGACTAAGAGGTTTGAAATCAAATTTTCTTACTGAACCAGATTTTTTTACTTCAATATTTCCATTTTCATCTTGAGAAACTGGCACTTCGTCTAGAGGAATATTTGGCAAAGAATGCAAAATTTCGTTAATATTACTTTGTAATTTTGCCAACTCCGTTTCCAATGTGGCTATTGAGTTCTTAATGGAGGAAACTTCAGATGACAAATTTTTAAATTTCTCAGAATTTTTATCTTTTTCAACTGAAAGATTTTTAGAAATAGAATTTCTTTGATTTTGTAATTCTTGTTGAGTTTCAAGGTTTTTTCTATGATTTTCATCTAATTTTATCAATAGATCCAAAATTTGGTCGGAATTATTAATAAACCTAGATTTAATTTTTTCCTTAAAAAAATTCAGATCTTTTCTTATATCTTTTAAATTTAACATTATTTTCTCTGTACAGTTTTTACTGTAAAAATTGAAATTTCATACAAAAGAAGTAGAGGTAAAGCTAGGCCTATTTGTGTAATAGGGTCTGGAGGTGTTAAAATTGCTGCTGCAGTAAAAATCAAAACAATAACGTACCTTCTTCTTTTTTTTAGATCCTCTGCAGTCAGAAAACCAACTTTTCCTAATAACGTTAACAAAACTGGGAGTTGAAAACTCAAGCCAAAAGCAAAAATTAATTTAGTTATTAAAGATAAATACTCATCAACTTTAGCCTCTAATTGAATAGGCATTCCAGACATGGCGCTTGTGGTCTCAAATGATAAAAAAAACTTTACTGCAAGTGGCATAATTAAATAATACACAAGCATTCCCCCTAAAACAAAAAGAATTGGAGTTGCAATTAAAAAAGGTAGAAGAGCCATTTTTTCATTTTTATATAAACCCGGTGCAATAAATTTCCAAATTTGAATTAATATAACAGGAAAAGAAAGACAAAAAGCTGAAAAAAAAGCCAATTTCAAATAAGTTAGAAATGTTTCGTGCAATGCTGTAAAAATCATCCTTCTTTGCATTGGATCATTTTTTGTAGCTTGAACATAAGGATCTAGCAAAAAAGCATAAATATTATCTGCAAAAATAAAACATATGATAAAAGCCAAAAGCAAAAAAACAACAGACTTTATTAAACGTGATCTCAATTCTTTGAGATGACCAGTAATCGTTGTTGTTTTTGTAGCCATCAATTATTAAGAATCAAGTTTCGTTTTCTTTTGATTTTTTGATGTAGTTTTTTTTCTTTCAGGTTTTTCAATTTCAACAGTTTCAATATCTTCAATATTTTCTAAACTATTTTGAAACTGACCGGCATAACCCTTAATAGTTCTTATCCATCCACCAACTTTTTTGGCTATGACGGGTAGATCTTTTGGCCCAATAACCAATATGGCAATAACCGCTATTACGAGAAGTTCTGACCACCCAATTTGTGGCATTAGAAATTAACTTTCTGAATTTTTGTTGTCTTTATTGGTATTGGTTAAGTTTTTATCATCAATTTCTTCCGTCGATGACATTCCTTTTTTGAAGCTTTTAATACCTTTAGCTACATCGCCCATTAACTCTGAAATTTTACCTCTCCCAAAAAGAAGTACAACTAGGGCTACAACTATAACAATTTGCCAAAAACCAATGCTCATAAGTAAATCTTATCTATTATTTAATCAAAAAACAATATCTATTTTAACTTATCTTCCTCTTTCTCATCTTCATCTTCATCTTCCTCATCATCTAGATCTTCCTCATCTTCATCTTCGTCTTCGTCATCTTGGTTTTCTTCATCATTTTCGTTTTTTTTGGTAATATCGGCATCTTTATTATCTAAAGTATCGCTGATCATTTCATCAATATTGCTAAATATATTTTCTTTTAATGAATCATCTTCATCTTTTGTAAATTTTGAAGTTCCAAAAATCGAACTATCAACTCTGCTATCAATTAAACCAGCAGCCATCAATTCATCTGAGTTAGGCAAATCTTCAAGGCTATTTAAATTAAAATGACTAAGAAAAGAGTCAGTTGTACCATAAGCCAATGGTTTACCAGGCACATCTTTTCTTCCTGCTGGCTTTACCCATCCTAGTTCAAACAATACCTCCATAGTTCCAGTAGAAAAAGAAACCCCTCTAATTTCTTCAATTTCAGATCTGGTGACTGGTTGATGATAAGCAATAATTGCAAGTGTTTCGATTGCAGCTTTTGACAATTTTTTTTGTCCTGTTATTTCTTCTCTTAACTGATCCGCTAAATCAACTGAAGTTCTAAAGGACCATCGATTTGCTAATTTAATTAAATTAATACCCCTATCTTGATATTCTTTTTGTAATTCATTTAAAATCTCTAATACATCCGTATTTTTTTTAACTTTAGATTGCAAAGTATCAAGATCAAGAGGCTCATCAGCAGCAAAAAGAAATGCTTCAATTACTTTTTTTTCTTTTTTATCAATACCTGGCATATATTTTAATTTTTAGATTTAATATAAATATCTTTAAACATTTGTTCTTGTTTCATTAAAAGCTTTCCTTCGCGAACTAGTTCTAGACTAGCAGCAAAAGTACCTGATAAACCAGACTTTTTTAACTTTTTATTTTTTAAAAAATTTTTTGGTATAATAGTATTAATATCACACCACTCTTTAATCTGATCAAACATCTTAGTAATCATTTTTAAAGCTTCTTCCATTGTGTAAACTGGTAATTTTTTTATATTGATAGATGAAAAATTTTCTTTTCTTTTGAAATCAGCATAGGCTTTAATAAGTTCGTATAAAGAAACATTATACTCTGACTTATTAATAGGCTTAATTCCTTCTCTCATGGCTCTCATAAAAACCTCATAACCTAATTTTGGTTTACTCATTAACTGATCAGATAGTAGCCTGATACTTTCTAATTTTCTTAATTGCAATTTAAGCTTTTCTGCCATTTTAATTGCAGAAAAATCATCGTCAAAATCTTCGGGTAGTAAAAGTCTTGATTTTAAATATGCAAGCCAAGATGCCATAACTAAAAAATCTGCCGCAAGCTCTAGGTTATCATTTAATTCAGAAATATAATTAATATATTGATCAGCAAGCTGAACGATGGAGATTTGCATTAAATCAACTTTTTGAGCCTTGGCAAGATCTAACAATAGATCTAAAGGACCTTCGTAATTATCAACCTGTAATTTAAAATTATCAGTTAAAACTTCAGCATGATTCTCTTGCATAAAAAATCGTACTAAATTATTGGCTATAATTAAAGATTTTAATCATTTTTGCTAACAACTTCTTATTGGCCACCTTGGTTGTTGTAAGCAAACGTCTCATTTCAGCAAGATTTCCACTACAGTGCAATACAATATCACATCCAGCCTCAAATGATCTGGCAGCTCTACTTTCTATGGACCCATTTAAAGCTTTCATGCATATGTCATCTGACATGATCAATCCTTTGAATTTCAATTTTTTTTTAATAATTTGCTTAATTATTATAGAAGAAAAAGTTGCTGGATGAATTGAGTCAATATTTTTATAAAGCAGATGTGCGGTCATTAAAAAGGGAGATTCTATATTTTTAAAACACTCAAAATCATTATTAAATAAAAAATCTTTTGTTTCATTTATAATTGGTAAATGAAAATGACTATCTAAATTTGATAAACCGTGACCGGGTGCATGTTTGCCGATAGTTAATAACCTTCTTTTAAAATACTTCTTTATTATAATTTTACCAATTGAAATTACTTCTTTGACATTTTCAGAATACGCTCGATCAGATATAACACTACTTTTATTAGGATAGAATAAATCTAACACTGGTGTAGCAATTAAATTTATACCAAAATAATTAAATAAATTAGAATTAAAGTTAATAAATTTATTAATCTCTAAATCAAATTTATTTTTATCCGCTTTAAAATAATTTCCAAATATTTTAGCTGATTGATTGTTTTGATTAAAAAAATTTGAAAAACGATTAACTCTGCCACCCTCATGATCGATCATAATTAACGTTTTTTGATCGGGATTTAAAGATTTGAGTTCAGCGATAAGATTCTTCAATTGAAGAAAGTCTTTAATATTTCGGGAAAAAATAATATATCCAAGGGGTAAATGTGTTTTGAACAAAAAATACTCTTCTTTAGATATTCTTGGACCCGACAAACCTAATATAAGAGGTTTATATACACTTTTCATTTTATTAACTCCCAAAACTTAGGTTCTTTATCAATTTTTTTGAAATATTCAGAATTATCTATAAATTTTTTAAAATTTTTATTAACTTCAATTTTAGGAAGGGTCATGCCGTAATTGATAATTGTTAAATCATGTGATGCTCTACTCTTAACAACTTTTGATTTAAAACTGTCTGATAAATAAAATAATAAACTAAAATAAAAAAACAAAAAAAACAAAATAGTAGAAACTATTTTTATCATTAATTGCGTCATCACATAGACTCTGGTGAACTAACACCTAGTATTAACAGTCCAGACTTTATTACTTTTAATATTCTATCTAAAAGAAAAATTCTTGCTTTGATTAATTCTTTATTATTATTTTCAATAATTTTAAATTCCGAATGTTCCTTCCCTAAATTCCAGTAAGAATGAAATATGGAAGCCAAATCATACAAATAATAAGGTATTCGATGAGGCTCTAAATTTTTAGCAGACAGCTCTAGACATTTTGACCACAACGATAATTTTTTTATCATGTCAATTTCAATGTCAGAGTCCAATAATTGCAAACTTTCTTGATCAAAATTGCTTAAATCCAAAGATACTTTTCTTAAAACTGAATGAATTCTAGCGCTAGCATACTGTACATAAAAAACGGGATTTTCTTTTGTTTTCTCAGTAACTAAATCAAAATCAAAATCTAGCTGACTATCATTACTTCTATAAATCATCATAAATCTCACAGCATCTACACCCACTGAGTTCACTAATTCTTTTGCAGTAATAAAATCTCCTGCTCTCTTAGACATTTTGTAAGGCTCACCAGACTTAAAGAGTTTTACTAATTGACAAACCTTGCATTCAAAATCTGCATTAAAATCAGACAAAGCATCAACACAAGCTTTTAATCTTTTGAGATAACCAGCATGATCTGCTCCTAATACATTGATGTATTGATCGAATTTTCTTTCTAATTTGTAAGAATGATAAGCAACATCATTGGCAAAATATGTCCAGGTTCCATCTGACTTTTTAAGAGCCCTATCAACATCATCACCAAATTTTGTAGATTTAAATAACAATTGCTCTCTTGGTTCCCAATCATCATTTTCATTTCCTTTAGGTTTTGGCAAAATACCATTGTAAATACAGTTTTTGTTTTCTAATATTTTTATGGTATTGGAAACTAAGTTTTTTTTTACCAATTCTTTTTCTGAAACAAATAAATCGTGTCTAATACCTAATGCAAGTAAATCGTTTTTAATCATTATCATTGCCTCATCCATTGCCATAGATCCCAATTGATCTTTAATTTCATCGTAATTAGAATAATCAGAAATACTTCTTTTTTTGATCAAGTTTTCAGCGATTTCTTTAAGATATTCACCAGGGTACAAGCCCTCATTAATTGGAAATTTTTTTCCATCTGTAATTTCAAGAATTCTCGCATAAACAGATTTTGCAAACATATGAATTTGATTGCCATAATCATTTATGTAATATTCTTTTGTTACTTTATGACCAACAAAATTTAAAAGATTGGCTAAAATATCTCCATAGACTGCCCCTCGACAATGACCCACATGTAAAGGACCGGTAGGATTTGCTGAAACATATTCTAAATTAATTTTTTTTGGGTTGGTCGTAATTTTACCCTTGCTATCCTCAAATGAAAATAAAAAATTAAACCAGAATATTTTTTTAAATTTTAAATTTATAAAACCTGGTTTTACGACCTCAACTGTTTCAAATTCATTAAAACTTTGCTTAATTAAATCGACAATTTTGGCACCAACTTCTAATGGGTTTATTTTAAGAGAAGAAGATAATATAAGCGGTGCGTTAAAAGCTAAATCTCCAAAACTAGCTTGCCTTGGTGAATCCACGGTTACTTTATCTTCATTACATTCGAAATTATTATCCTGAAGTAATAAATAAAATTTATCTTTATATATTTTAAAAATATTCATTTTAATGAGTTAAAAAGATCAATAGCATATTTATCAGTCATTCCAGAAATATAGTCACTAATATTTCTTTCTTTTGAAAAGTTATTATTAAATTTCATTGAAATTTTTTCATAATTATTAACATAATAAATAAAAATTTTTTCTATTATTTCTTTTGATTTATTCGACCATTTTTGAATATGTGTGTGCTTATACATATTTAAATGTAAAAAAATTTTAATATCTTTGATCAAATTACTTACCCCATCAGAAAACTTAATAATTGATTTATTAGAGTCATAAACATCGTGAATATTATTAATTCTGTGGAAATCTATATTTTTTTTTGAATTATCTATTAAATCAGTGACCATATAATCAATTAGTTTTCTAACTAAGGTGTAATTATTTTTATCAGAATTTTTATTATAAGTTTCGTTAATTATATCTTTTAAAATAGGAATTTGTTTAAGATCATTAATAGTAAAAAAATTCGCTCTTAATCCGTCATCTATATCATGATTATTATACGCTATATCATCAGATAAAGAGCTTATTTGAGCCTCTAAAGATCCGTAAGTTTTTAAATTTAAACTATAATTATAAATTTCTGGCAAAAGTATTTTTAACTTTTGTTCGTTTTCAACAGGTCCGTTGTGTTTTAACAGACCATCAATGCAATTTAGAGAAAGATTTAGACCTAAATAATTTTCATAAATATTTTCTAACAACAAAAGAATTCTCAGGGATTGTATGTTATGATCAAAGCCGCCGTGGTTTTCCATACATTCTGCCAATACATCTTCACCTGCATGACCAAATGGGGTGTGGCCCAAATCATGTGCTAAACTTAATGCTTCGCACAAATCTTCATTTAGACCCATATGCCTAGCTATAGATCTAGAAATTTGTGATACCTCCAATGAATGAGTGAGCCTTGTTCTAAAATGATCCCCTTCATGGTAAATAAAAACCTGTGTTTTATGTTTTAACCTTCTAAATGAAGAGCAGTGAATGACACGATCCCGATCTCTTTGATATTCAGATCTGTAAGATGAGGTTTTTTCAGAATAAAATCTTCCTAAAAAATTTGCTTGATTTGATGCATATTTCTGTAAAATGCTATCATGATTAGCTAGGGATGCGTTCATTTAAGATATAATGTATACAAAGTTAATTTAATAAAGTTATGAATACTAATATAGAAATAAGTAAAAAAGCTAAAGAAGAAATTAATAACCTCCTACTGGATGAAAACAAAGGTTCTTTTTTTCGCATATCTGTTGAAGGTGGTGGATGCTCTGGTTTTAAATATAACTTTACAATAGATAAAACATTTAATCCTGATGACAAAAAGTTTGACAATGTAATTATTGATCAGATAAGTCTAGAATATATCAAAGGATCAATTCTAGAATATAACGATACTTTAATTGAAAAATCTTTTAAGATAATCAATCCTAATGCAAAAAGTTCTTGTGGTTGTGGAACTTCTTTTTCTTTATAGTGAATATAGCGAGTTGGAACATTAATTCTGTAAGAATTAGAATAGACCAAGTTTTAGAATATTTAAAAGAAAAAAAGATTGATATTTTATTTTTACAAGAAATTAAAACAGAAGATAAAAATTTTCCTTATCAAGATTTTAAAAAGGCTGGATATTATGCTTATGTTAATGGTCAAAAATCATATAACGGGGTGGCCATATTAAGCAATCAAGAATTAGTAACTGATTATAATGAATTTAAAGATCCATTAGGCCAAGCTAGATTTATTTCAACTAATATTAATTTTAAAAATAAAATTATATCTCTAATTTCAATTTATCTACCAAACGGAAATCCAATAAATACAGATAAGTATGAATATAAAAAAAAATGGATGGAATCCTTTGAAGAATTTATTAAATCAAAACTAAAAAAAAATAAAAATATTATTATTACAGGTGATTTTAATATCATACCTGCTGACAATGATGTTGATAATCCTGAAGAATGGTTAAATGATGCTTTGTTTAAATTAGAGATTAGAAAAAAATTTAGATCCATACTAAATCTTGGTTTTAAAGATGGTTTTAGGTTATTTGATAATCGAGGTGAGCAATACACATTCTGGGATTACCAACAAGGGTCTTGGCAAAGAAATAAAGGATTAAGAATAGATCATTATTTAATATCCAATGAACTAGTCGACTCTTTAAAAACTATAGAAATAGATAAATATACAAGAGAAAATCAACGACCATCAGATCATGTTCCTATAAGGTGTGTTCTTATTTAACTCTATTATACTGATCAATATATCTAATAATATCAGTTTCTTTTAAAACACTACCTACCTGAGCTTCAATAATTTTTACTGGATTAGAAAAAAAATTTTCAACTCTATGCTTTGATCCAAGAGGGATAAAAATAGTTTCGTCAATTTTTGGAAATACAATTTTATTATCAATAGTTACTCTTGGCTTTCCATTAGTGATGGTCCAATGTTCGGATCTATACCTATGCTTCTGTAAGCTTATGGAAGAATTTTTATTTATGACAAGTTCTTTGATTAAAAAACCATCACCTCTATGTAGGTTAATGTATTTACCCCAAGGTTTAAGAAAGATATTCTTTTTTTGATAATATTTATGCTTAATTTTCTTAAATAAATGAGTGATAGCTCTCCAACTACCTAGATCAGACCAGCCAACATTCAGCTTTATTCCTATGATTGTTTTTACTTTTTCTAAAATTGCATAATCAAAAGAAATCTCTTTTATCGGCTTATAGAATTTTTTATTAAGCTTTATTGTATTATTCTTTTTTTTGGAAAATGTAACAGAGTTCAAGCATTGTTTGTACAATGAAGGTTGAAAACTTTTACATATACTTATTAATGAATCTTTTCGAATAAAAAAAATACCAGAATTCCAATAAGCGTTATTTTTAATAATTTTTATAGCGGTTTTTTTTTGAGGTTTTTCAATAAACTTAATTACGTCGTCATTATTTTTTTTAGTTAAAAAATAGCCAAACTGATCAGAGGGTTCTGTCGGCTTGATGCCAAATATACAAATATTATTATTAGTTAATTTTTTTGAGTATTTTTTTACTGAATTATTAAAAATTTTTTTATTTTCAATGAGCTGGTCGGAAGGAAAAAAAATTAATGGCTGATTATTTGCTATGTTGTTAAGCAAAGCCGATGAAATGACAGCGGGTGCTGTATTTTTTTTAAAAGGTTCTAAAACTAAATTATATTTATCAATTTTATATAATTTGAGAAATTTTTTAATAATTTTTTCATACTTAATATTTGAACTAATAACTGGAAAATCATATATGGAATCTTTTATTCGCTCTAGAGTTTTTTCGAACAAGGTCCATCCACCAAAATCAATGAATTGTTTTGGATTGGATTTAAAAGAAGGAGGGAAAAGCCTAGTTCCTGCTCCACCGCATAATATGATTGGTTTAATTTTCACTTATATATCGGCGTAACAACTTTTTTCTTTTGAACCACCTGGATGTGTTACAGCTCCATTTTTTGCCGTGCCTACAGTTTGGCTATATTTCCATAAAGTTCCGCTATTAAAATTGGGTTCTTTAGCCTTCCAGGCATTTTTTCTTTCTTGCAAAGTTTTTTCATCCAAGTCTACATCAATGGATCCTTTTTCAGCATCTATTACAATTTTATCCCCATCTTTAAGTAGGGCTATTGGACCGCCTACAAAAGCTTCGGGGCTTACATGTCCAATGCAAAAACCTCTTGTGGCTCCTGAAAACCTTCCATCGGTAATTAAAGCTACTTTTTCTCCTAAACCCTGTCCATAAATAGCAGCTGTTGTTGACAACATTTCTCTCATTCCAGGACCTCCTTTTGGGCCTTCATACCTAATAATAATTACGTCTCCCTCATTATAAGCTTTGTTTTTAACCGCTTTGAACGCTTCTTCTTCACTATCAAAACATTTAGCAACACCCTCAAAACGAAGAGTTTTCATTCCAGCAACTTTTACTATTGCACCATCAGGTGCGAGGTTTCCTTTAAGACCCACAACTCCTCCTGTTGGAGTAATAGGATTATTATAAGGTCGCATAACTTTTTGATCGTTGTTAAATTTAACGTCTTTTAAATTTTCTGCCATGGTTTTTCCCGTAACAGTTAAACAGTTACCATTAATAAAACCTCCATCTAACAATGTTTTTAACAACATAGGAACACCACCAGCTTCAAACATATCTTTGGCTACATATTTTCCACCAGGTTTTAAATCAGCAAGATAAGGAGTTTTTTTAAAGATTTCAGCAACATCCATTAAATCAAATTTAATTCCACATTCATTAGCTATAGCAGGAAGATGCAAAGCAGCGTTTGTAGATCCTCCTGTAGCAGCAACGATTACAGCAGCATTTTTCAATGATTCCAATGTAACGATATCTCTTGGTCTAATTCTACTTTTAAGAAGACTCATGACTGCTTTTCCGCTTTCGTAAGCAAACTTATCTCTCTCCTCATAAGGAGCGGGGGTTCCGGAAGAGTATGGCAATGCCAAACCGATTGCCTCAGAAACACATGCCATTGTATTAGCGGTAAATTGACCGCCACAAGCACCTGCACTAGGACAAGCGTGAAGCTCCAATTCTAGTAGATCCTCATCAGACATTTTTCCATTTTCATGCATTCCAACAGCTTCATAAACATCTACAACAGTTACATCTTTACCTTTAAATTTTCCTGGAAGAATTGATCCACCATATATAAAAACACTTGGAACATTTAATCTGCACATGGCCATCATCAGTCCAGGTAAAGACTTATCACAACCAGCAACGCCAACGAGGGCATCATAACAGTGACCACGAACAGTCAACTCTGTTGAATCTGCAATTACTTCCCTTGAAATTAATGAAGACTTCATGCCTTCGTGCCCCATGGCAATACCATCAGTAACAGTTATTGTACAAAATTCTCTCGGCATTCCATGGTTATCATAAACACCTTTTTTAACACTTTGGGCCTGTCTCATTAGGGCAATATTACAAGGTGCCGCCTCATTCCATGTAGAGACAACTCCCACAAATGGTTTGGCAACATCTTCTTGGGTTAAATCCATTGCATAATAAAAAGATCTATGAGGGGCTCTTTCGGGGCCGACAGTAGTATGGCGACTTGGTAGCTTTGATTTATCAAATTTAGACATTTATGAGAAACTCCTTAAAATATTAATAATCTTATTCAAATCAATTTGGTAATTTGACAACATTTCCTTTTCATTATCAACTACATTTTTTGGTGCATTCTGCACAAAGCCTGGATTGTTAAGTTTCTTTTCAGAAATGGATATTTTATTGAGAATTTCTTTTTGTTTTTTTAATTGAATTTCTTTTTGATCATTTAAATTTACAGTATTCTCGAATTGAATTCTTACATTTTCATCAGCAATAATCATATTAATAACAGAAATCTTGCTTGAACTTGTAAAGTCAATCTCTTTGATTCTTCCCAGTCTCTTAATTATTTCAAGATTTTCTTTTATTAAGATCTGAAAATTTTTTGAAGTATTATTTAAAAAAACGTTACAAAAACTTCCAGGACTAATACCAAGGGTAACCTTAATAGACCTAATTTCTGTTATAAAATTAATTACTACATTTATATTTTTTGCATTTTTTATTTGGTTTTTAGATAATACAAAAGAGTTTTTGCTCGTATAAGAAATCAGTGGAGTTTTGAAGAATTTATCAAATTTAGCAAGTGACCAAAGTTCTTCTGTAACGAAAGGTATAAATGGATGCAAAAGAAGTAACAATTCTGATTGAAGAAAAGAAATAGTTTTTTTTAACTCAAGTATATTTTTTTTATTGTTTGAATATAAAATTGGCTTTGCAAATTCAATGTACCAGTCACAAAAAAAATTCCAAGTAAATTGATAAACATTTTTTGCAGCTTCATCAAATCGATAATTATTAATAGACTCGCTTGTTTTTAATTTACAGTTATTAAACTCACTTAAGATCCACAAATTAATTGGATTATTTATTTTCTTAATACTTATTTTTGGATCAGTAAATGTGTTATTGAATTTAGAAAAATTAAAAATATTCCATATTTTGGTTATGAAATTTTTATAGCCATTTACCCTTTCTTTTGCCAACTTCACATCTCTACCTGGCGACGACATAGCTATAAGCGTGAATCTTAACGCATCAGCTCCAAATTCATTAATTAAAACTAATGGATCGATAACATTGCCTTTAGATTTTGACATTTTTTGTCCTTTTTCATCTCTAACTAAAGCGTGCACATAAACATCGGAAAAGGGTACTTTTTTCATAAAATATAAAGACATCATCATCATTCTAGCTACCCAAAAGAAAATAATATCAAAACCTGTAACTAAAACCGAAGTGCTATAAAATCTTTTTAATTCATACGTTTTTTTTGGCCAACCAAATGTAGCAAATGACCAGAGCGCGGAAGAAAACCAAGTATCAAGAACATCAGAATCTTGAGTTAGGGTAATATTTTTTTTAAATTTTTTCTTAACAATTTTTTTTGCTTCTTTTTCATTATTAGCAACAATGATTTTTCCTGAAGGCGTATACCATGCTGGTATTTGATGACCCCACCATAATTGTCTCGAGATACACCAGGGCTGTATGTTTTCCATCCATTGATAATAAGTTTTTGACCAGTTTTCGGGAAAGAAAGAAGTTTGCTTATTTTTAACTTTAGCAATAGCTTCTACAGACAATTTTTTTGCATCAAGAAACCACTGCTCGGTTAAATAAGGCTCTATAATAGAATTGGATCTATCGCCAAAAGGTACGGAGTGTTTAATATTATCAATTTTTTCAATTAAATTAAGCTCAGTTAATTTAGAAATTAGTTTTTTTCTTGCTTCAAAACGATCTAAACCAACAAAATCAGATGGAGTATTATCATTAAGTTTAGCATCTTTTGTAAGTATATTAATTTTTGCAAGATTATTTCTTTCACCAACTATAAAATCATTAAAATCATGGGCTGGGGTAATTTTTACAACCCCACTTCCTTGTGAAGGGTCTGCATATACATCTTCGATAATTTTAATCTCTCTATTTGCAACGGGTATAATAGCTGTTTTACCAACCAGGGCCTTATATCTTTCGTCTTTAGGATTAACAGCCAAAGCCGTATCTCCAAACATAGTTTCTGGTCTGGTTGTCGCCACGGTTAGAAAGCTATCAGAACCTTTAATGAGGTATTTGATATAAAAAAGTTTACCATCTACTTCTTTCTGAACAACCTCAAGATCAGAAACGGCAGTCTGTAAAACAGGATCCCAATTTACTAACTTTAAATCTTTATAAATAAGTTTTTTATTATAAAGATCGACGAAGACTTTGATAACAGCTTTAGACAAGCCTTCATCCATCGTAAATCTCTCACGGCTCCAATCGCAAGAAGAACCTAATTTTTTTAATTGAGATATGATTTCATTTCCAGATTTATTTTTCCACTTCCAAATTTCTTTTACAAATTTTTCCCTGCCTAAAGATTGTCTTGTTAAACCTTTTTCTAACAATTGTTTTTCAACAACCATTTGCGTAGCGATACCAGCGTGATCAGTTCCAGGTTGCCACAACGTTTCATATCCCTGATTACGTTTAAACCTTATTAATAAATCTTGAATAGTATTATTTAGAGCGTGACCCATATGCAAACTACCTGTTACATTCGGTGGCGGAATGACAATGGAAAAATATTTATTTTTTTTTTTATTTTTTATAGCTTTAAATAATTTTTTTTTTTGCCAAAAATTATAAATTTTATTTTCTATTAATTCATGATTATAAGAACCAAAATTTTTCATTTAAAAGGAAAAGACAGGCTCTTTATTTTTATAATTTATCAAAAGTGGAGCTGATGCATCAAATACTCTGAGTTTGTCAAAGTGATTATTTGCACTTTTAATATAAACTACGGCGTAGGACGCTCTGTCTTCTCTAATGACAGTAGCCAATTTGCCACCTACCTTTAAAGCTTTTATTAAATTTAAAGGATCAGAATTAACTTCTCCATTAATTAAAATATTATCAAAACTTAATCCTAAACTTTTTTCAGAAAGTAACTCTTGCTTTAAAAATTTTACGTTTGGTAATTTTTCATTATTACAATTATTAGATAAAAAATGAAAACTTTCATCATCCTCTTCTAAGCAGATAACTTTTTTAAATAATTTGGATAAAATTGCTGCACTGTAACCGTTACATGAGCCAACATCCAAAACATTTTTATCTAAACCAATATTTAAATTATGTATAAGCTTACCAAGTACAAAAGGTCTTAAAACAAATCTTGTTTTGTTAATAAAAATATTATCATCCGCATAAGCTACAGATTTAAGATGATCTGGAAAATAATTTTCTCTTTTTACAGAAGAAAATGCATCTAGAATAGTTTCATCAATAACTAAATTAGCCCTTAATTGGCTTTCCACCATTTGATTTCTTTGAATTTCAAATTTCATATTATTGATTATATGTCTTTAAAATATATATATACATCTTTCAGAATTAATAAATATTTTGAATTTATTGGCCACGTGGCGGAATGGTTACGCAGAGGATTGCAAATCCTTTTATTCCAGTTCGATTCTGGACGTGGCCTCCATATTTTTATTGTTTTTCGAAAAAAAATTTGTATTGTGACCGCATTCCTCGATAGCTCAGTTGGTAGAGCAGTTGACTGTTAATCAATTGGTCGCAGGTTCGAGTCCTGCTCGAGGAGCCAAAAATTAAATAGCTTTTTTGATACTTGTTTGACTTTTTAAAACTTCAAAAATTTTATTTTTCTCGGACATATCCAAATCAGTAAACATTTTTACCAAAAATGAATAATTTAGGTTTTTAGAAACATTTTCTAAGTTTTGCTCAGCAAAATCTTGATAGTCTTCAAAAAAGTATTTGATTGGTACTTTTAAAAAATTAGCTAACTGCAATAACCGTGCAGAAGACACTCCGTTGGTCCCCTTTTCGTACTTTTGAATTTGTTGAAACGTTACGTTAATTGCTTGTGCTACTTGAGTTTGGGTTAGTCCTAGTGAAGTTCTTTTTAATCTTAGTTTTTTACCTAAATGTTGATTTAGTTGAGCGCTCATAAAAATAATGTCCCTTTATTTTTTTTAACAATAAACTAAAAAAAATGACATTAGGCAAGAAAATTAAATAAGATATTTGTACATATTTAAGTTGATTAATATAGTATTTTTTATATGCAAAATTTGAAAATTCTATGGCTTCGAGAAGATTTGAGGACGGAAGATAATGATGCTTTTATCAATATTGCAAAAAATACAGAAAAGTTCACAGTATTTTATGCTTATGATGAGTTAAAATTTAAATTCAGATCAGCACAAAGGTGGTGGCTTTACAAAAGTCTTCAAAAACTCGAAGATAAGCTATCAAATGCGGGAATATCATTTAAAATTTTTAATTCAGATCCATTAACGGCCATCAAAGTACTTGCAAAAAAATATACAATCAACCAGTTATATTTCAACAAACATTACGAACCAAAAGAAAAAAATACAGAAATTGAAATAGAAAAATATTTAGAAAAAAACCAGATAGAAGTTAAAAAATATAATGGAAATTTATTACAAAGTCCTTTTGATGTTAAAAAAAAAGACGGAACACCCTTTCAAGTTTTTACCCCATATTGGAGAAACGCAGAAGAACAATATATAAAAAAATTTAATTTCTCAAAAAAAATACCTCGATTTAAAGGTAAAAAAATTATTAATGATAATAAAAAAATTTTAGAAGAAATTATAAAACCTAAAAAAAAATGGTATCAAAAGTTTGAAAAATATTGGCAGGTTGGTGAAGATCAAGCTAAGCTTTTATTAAAAAAGTTTATTAACAATAGCATCAGTAACTATTCTACTAATCGAGATATACCTTCTAATGAAGGTACGTCAAAATTATCTCCCTATTTGGCTTTTGGAGAAATATCTGTTCAATATATTTTTGATGAATGCTATAAAATTTCAAAAAAAAATATCGGCTTTAGAAAATATATTAATGAAATTGGTTGGAGAGAATTTGCCCATCACTTATTGAATCATTTTCCGCAGATGGAAAATGGAAATTTAAGAAAGCAGTTTGATAACTTTAAATGGGTAAAAGATGAAAAAAAATTAACAAAATGGAAAATGGGAAAAACTGGATATCCTATTGTCGATGCTGGGATGCGTGAACTTTATGAAACTGGATGGATGCACAATAGAGTCAGAATGATTACCGCTTCTTTTTTGGTAAAGCATTTAAGAATCAATTGGATTGAAGGTGAAAAACATTTTAGAGATTCATTGCTTGATTTTAATATGCCGAATAATATTGCGGGATGGCAATGGGTTGCTGGTTGTGGTGCTGATGCTGCTCCTTATTTTAGAATATTTAATCCAATACTTCAGGGAGAAAAATTTGATTCTGAAGGAATTTATGTAAAAAAATGGGTTAAAGAATTGAACAATATTCCAAAAAAATTTATTCACAAACCTTGGGAGTTACCCAAAGATATTGCAAATAAAATTAATTTTAACCTCGATAGAGATTACATAAATCCCATAGTTAATCATGAAGAAGCAAGGCAAATGGCTTTAAAAGCTTTTGCAGATTTAAAAAAATAATTGATTGTAATACTTCTTATCAGTTGTATAAAAATATTATGAAAAAAAGTGTAATTGATTTAATTGGTAATACACCATTAATTTATCTTAAAGATGCATCAGAAAGCACTGGTTGCAAAATATATGGAAAAGCAGAATTTTTAAATCCTGGTCAATCTGTAAAAGATAGAGCTGCTCTATATATAATTAAAGATGCGCTTAATAAAAAAAAACTTGAATCTGGAGGCACTATTGTAGAAGGCACTGCTGGCAATACCGGAATTGGCATAACGATGGTAGCAAACTACTTTGGGATTAAAACTGTTATTGTGATTCCTAATACTCAGGCTCCAGAAAAAAAAGATACTCTTAAACAATTAGGTGCAAAACTTATAGAGGTAGACGCGGTTCCATACGCAGATCCAAAAAATTATGTAAAATATTCTGCTACAATTGCAGAAGAAATTGCAAAAGAAAATAAAAAGTTAACTTACTGGGCAAATCAATTTGATAATACTATCAATAAGTTAGCGCACATTGAAACAACGGCTGAGGAAATTTGGTCCCAAACAGATGGAAAAGTTGATGGATTTATTTGCTCCGTTGGTACGGGAGGTACGTTAGCTGGAGTTTCCGAAGGTTTAAAAAAGAAAAATAAAAATATCAAAATAGGATTAAGTGACCCTTATGGTTCTTCCTTGTATAGCTTCATTACCAAAGGAGTTTTAGAAACTGAAGGAACTTCTATAACAGAGGGTATTGGTACATCAAGAATTACTAAAAATTTTGAAAATACACCTGTAGATTATGCATACAGAATTAATGATATCGATGCATTAAATAATGTTTATAAACTGTTAAGAAATGAAGGCCTGTTTATAGGAACCTCATCAGGAATTAATGTTTCTGGAGCTATAAAAATGGCCAAAGAAATGGGCCCTGGAAAAACAATTGTCACCATACTTTGTGATGTTGGCTCAAGATCAGCTAGTAAAATTTTTAATGTTGAATTTTTAAAATCAAAAAACCTACCTTACCCGGATTGGTTATAGGATTTGACTTAAGAAAAGTTTAGTTCTTTCATTTTCTGGATTCGAAAAAAATTGGGCAGTTGGTTTTTCTTCAACGATACTACCTTCGTCCATAAAGATAACTCTGTCAGCAACTTCTTTAGCAAATGCCATTTCATGAGAAACGACAATCATTGTCATACCTGCTTTAGCAAGATCTGTCATAACATCTAAAACTTCTTTAATCATCTCAGGATCTAAGGCGGAAGTTGGTTCATCAAAAAGCATAATTTTCGGTTCCATGCATAATGCTCTTGCAATTGCTGCTCTTTGTTGCTGCCCCCCTGATAATTGACCTGGAAATTTTAGTGCCTGGTCATCAATCTTAACTTTAGTTAAATATTTCATTGCCAAATCTTCAGCATCTTTTTTTGGCATTTTTCTAACCCATGAAGGAGCCAAAGTACAATTATCTAAAATACTAAGATGAGGAAATAAATTGAACTGTTGAAATACCATTCCAACTTCACTTCTAATTTTTTCAATACTTTGTGTGTGATGGTCCAGTATAGTATCTCTCACTCTAACAGTGCCCTCCTGATGCTCCTCAAGTCTATTAATACATCTTATTAAAGTTGATTTACCTGACCCAGATGGTCCACAAACAATAATTTTTTCGCCTTGATATACGGAAAGGTCGATATCCTTGAGAACATGAAATTCTCCATACCATTTGTTAACTTTGTTTAATTCTATAACCTTTTCTTTATTCATTTTTTTTCAGTACTATATTTATTTTCTAATCTCTGACTGTAACTGCTTAGGAAGTAAGATGCTACCCAAAAAATTGCCGCTGCAAAAACATATCCTTCTACAGCCATTCCAAGCCAATACGGATTCGCTTTCGCAAGGTTAATCATTCCTAAAATTTCTGCCATACCTACTAGAACAATTAATGGAGTATCTTTTAATAATGCAATAAATGTATTTGCAATACCAGGTATTACTGTTTTTATTGCTTGTGGAAGGATAATAAAAAAATTCATTTTCCAATATCCCATTCCTAAAGATCTTGCTGCATCATATTGACCTTTGGGCAAAGATTGAAGACCACCGCGAACGACTTCGGCTATGTAAGCGGACTCAAATATTGCAATACCAATTGCTATTCGAAGTGTTTTATCCACATAAGTATCGGCTGGAAGCAACAAAGGAAACATAACAGCAGCAGCAAATAAAACTGTTATTAATGGTATACCTCTCCAAAACTCAATAAAACAAATACTAAAATATTTAATAACAGGCAATTCCGATCTTCTTCCTAAAGCCAAAAGCACTCCCAGTGGAAAAGAAAAAATAATTCCAAATATTGCCAAAATAAAAGTTAAGGCCAATCCACCCCACTCTCTACTTTCAACAATTTGCATACCAAAGGAACCGTGAATTAAAATAAAAGCAATAATTGGAAAAATAAAAATTAAAAAAAATAAAATATAAATTTTAAACTTATCTCTTACAAAAAAAGAAGCTGCTATTGATAGAATTAATATTAAAAAGCTTAAATTTATTCTCCATATATTTTCAACAGGATAAAAACCATACATGAATTTTTCAAACCAGACCTTTATAAAAACCCAACATGCACCTGAAGTTTTACAATCTGTTTTTAGATTACCATCAAAAGTAGCACTTAAAAATGCCCAATCAATAAAAGGTGGCAATGTTATAATTATTAAATAAATACAAAATAAAGAAATTAAAGAATTGTACCAACTAGAAAAAAGATTTTGTCGAGACCAGTTTGCTAAATTTTTTATTTTCATATTATTTTGAAATAAAAGCTATTTTTTTATTATACCAGTTAAGAATTAAAGAAATAAAAAGACTTATTGATAAATAAGTCATCATAACAATAAATATAATTTCGATAGCTTTACCAGTTTGAGATAATGAAGTTCCAGCAAAAACACTTGTGAGATCAGGATACCCTATACCTGCAGCAAGAGATGAATTTTTTACCAAATTTAAATATTGATTAGTAGTTGGAGGAATAATGACTCTTAAGGCTTGGGGAATAATAATAAGTTTCAAAGATAGGGAATTATTTAATCCAATTGATTTTGCAGCTTCTTTTTGCCCTTTGCTAATAGATAATATTCCAGCTCTTACGTTTTCAGCAATAAATGCTGATGTGTACAAAGAAAGCGCAAAAAGCAAAGCTAAAAACTCTGGAACTAATTTAACACCGCCAACGTAGTTAAAAATACCAAAATTTTGAATTAATTTTGCTTGTTCAAATTTTAAACCGACACTTCCCAAAAAAGAAAAAAACAGAGGAAATAATATTAAAAAAATTAAAGATAATTTGAAAACAGGTAAATATTTACCTGTATTGTAAAACATTTTATTAGAATAATATTTTATTAGTAAAATAGTTAATATTGCAAAAATAATTCCATACACAATAAATTGAAAATTTGTAAAAATAAATTTTGGAAAGTAAAATCCTTGAACGTTAATAATTAAAAAATCTAATAAAATTAAACTTTTCTCTGTACTGGGCAAATTTCTAAGAACTACGAAATACCAAAAAAATATCTGTAGAATTAGTGGCAAATTTCTGAATAGTTCTACATAGAAAAGAGAAAGTTTTGACAACAATAAATTCTCAGAAAGCCTAGAAATACCAACAATAAAACCAAGAATAGAAGCGAAAATAACACCAAAGAATGATACTAATAGAGTATTTAATAATCCAACTAAATAAGCTCTACCAAAACTAAAGGAGCCATCATAGGCTATAAGACTGAACTGAACATCAAACCCAGAATTTGTACTTAAAAAATCAAAACCAGATGTAATATTTCTAGCTAAAAGATTTACCTGAGCATTTCTTGTAAAATAAAAGATTAAAAGGAAAAAAAAAAATAATAGAAAAAATTGAGGTAAAAAATTTCCCCATTGTAAGTTTTTACTTAACGTATTTTTAAAATTAGATAGTTTTTTCATCTCGTAAACTAATAAAAAAGGGCCAAAAATTAATTTGGCCCTTTTATTTTTAAGATAAACTTATCTTACTGGTGGTGCGTATAAAATTCCACCTTTTGACCACAATTGGTTAGGAGAGCCGTTTCGAGCTAAACCAAGTGGAGTTTTTGCTCCAACATTTCGCTCATAAACTTCACCATAATTACCAACTTGTTTGATAATATTATAAGCCCAAGTATTAGAAAGACCTAAGCTCTTGCCAGTATCACCTTCTAAACCTAGCAATCTTTTAATATTAGGATTATCTGTTGATTTCATTGAATCAATATTTTTAGAACTTACACCAAGTTCTTCTGCTTCAATCATCACATACAGTGACCATGCAGCTATATCTTTCCAATTTTGATCGTTACCTCTTACAACTGGTCCTAATGGCTCTTTTGAAATTGTCTCAGGCAAAACTGTATGTTCGCCAGGATTTTTCATTTTAGTTCTTTGAGCAGCTAATCCAGATTTATCTGTAGTGTAGACATCACATCTTCCAGCATCATATGCTGCTACAGCTTCATCTGCTTTTGTGAAAGATACAGCTTCATATTTAAGTTTATTTGCTTTGAAATAATCTCTTAAATTTAATTCTGTAGTAGTTCCAGTTTCTACACAAACTTTTACGTTATTAAGTTTTTTTGCAGTATTCACTTTTGCAGCTTTTCGAACAATAAAACCTTGTCCATCGTAAAAATTTGTTCCAACAAATTCTAGGCCTAGTCCAGCATCTCTAGACAAAGTCCATGTAGTATTTCTTGAAAGCATATCAATTTGACCTGATTTTAATACTTCAAATCTGTCTTTGGCACTCAAAGGTTGATACTTAACTTTATTTGAATCACCCAAAACTGCTGCCGCAACAGCTCTACACATATCAACGTCTATTCCAGACCATTTTCCAGAAGCATCAGCATTTGAAAATCCAGGAACTCCCTGAGAAACTCCACAACTTACTGATCCTTTTTTTGTAACATCTTCTTTTGTTCCTGCTTTTGCAACTGTTCCCGATAAAAGAAATGCAAATAAAGCAATTGAACCAAAGAATTTAAACATACTATTTTTCATAATGTATCCCCATTTGGTTAAAAATTATAAATATTATATAATAAGTTAGACAGGATACAAAAAATAAATTCTCAATTTTTAGTTGATAAGTGCTTATTGAGAACCTTTTTGCGTAAAATTCTATTTTTTTTTAAATCATATTCATATTTCATCGCCAGACTCTTACTTTTAAGTTTTTTAGAATAGATTAACTCCCAATAATTACCTTTGGTAAACTTTGCTCCTTTGTTCAAATTATGAAGATTTAAGCGTTTTGCAATATTTGATGTGTATCCAACATAAGTAGCGTTACGTTTTTCGCTATAGATCATGTAAACAAAAAAATAGTTACTTTTAGGTTTTAAAGATTGAGTCATCAATATTGGTGCGCCCTGCACGACTCGAACGTGCGACCCTCGGTTTAGAAAACCGATGCTCTATCCAGCTGAGCTAAGGGCGCGATATTAATCACTTCTAACTAAAAAATTTTCCAGAGTAAATACAATTATTTTATTTATCTCCATAATATTTTTTTAATGATAACCAAAAATGAAACAAAATATACTTTTGACATAAAAAGTAAAAAAATAATCACTACATGGGAAAAATAATCTAGATCATAAAAATCTATATTGTTACTAAAATAATTTTTAGGGTTTGTGTTATTTAAAGTTAAAAAAACTAATTTATAAGCATTTTCAAAAGTTATATTTTCAAAACTAATAAAAAGTACGGCAACAAAAAATATAGCTAAATAAAAAAGAAACATTAAAGAAGCAATATAATAATCAGAATTTTTTATAGACACATTGCTGTTAAAAATATTTTTTTTTATAATAATGGATGGATTGAGTAATTTTATAATTTCCATTAAAAATTTCTTTCCGAAAAATAAAATTCTTAAAAATTTAAAGCCAGATCCTGTTGAGTAAAGACATCCCCCAACAAAAGTTAAAATAATAAAAAAATTTATTAATAAAGGATTGGGAGAAATGAACAAAGGAATTCCTGAAGTGGAAATTGAGGTTGTTATCATTAAAAAAATTTCATGAAAGTTATCGGTCTTAGAAAAAAGAGCGAGCAATAAAAATGAGATTAACAATACAACAAAGATTACATTTAAATCTTCTTTAAAATTATAATTTTTACTAAATTTAAAAATTTCATAAAAAATAAATATATTTAGTGCGCTTAAAAGAAAACAGGCAGATATTATTAACGAATCAACTATGTCAAAAACAGATAATTTATCTTCAATATAAAAACCTCCAGAAGAAACTATTGTCATCATCAAATTTAATTTTTCAAAAAAATTAAAATTAGTGAAATTTAAGAGAAATAAAATAATAAGAGATAACAATAAATAACAATAAAAAATATTAATAAAGTTTTTTAAAAATTTATTTTCAAAATTTAAAGAATTATCGCTAGCAGAAATATATTTGTGAGGAATAAAATTAATGTCAGTGGTAGAAAGAATGGCAACTATAGTAAATAAATAATAAAAACCACCAAGCCATTGACTTAAGGATCTCCATAATAAAAGAGATTTATCCAACTGATCTGGGCTAATAAAAATCGAAAAACCAAAACTTAAAAAGCCAGATACAGACTCGTAATAAGATGAAAATAAATCTAAATTATAATAGCTTAAAAAGTATGGAATGCTTATAAAAATTGGCAATACTAGCCAACCTATTAAGATTAACAGCTGTAAATTTATTTTATTTATATATTTATCCTCTTTAAAAAAACTGCAAATAAAAAAAAGAGAAATGGATAATAAAAAAACAACTAAATAGGAAAAAATTTCATCGTTATTATTTTCCAAATAAGAAAAGCAAATAACAAAAAAACTTCCCGTGGCTAAAGGAATAAAAAACCATCTTAAATAGTAAAAAATTAACTTAATATTCATTAAAAATTATACTAAAAATATGGAGAAATTTTAAACAAAGACTCTATTGTTGGAAGATTTTCTCTATTAGATAAAAGAATTACTCTGTCATTTAAACAAAAAACCGTATCTTTTTTTGGAACCATAACGACTCCATCGCGTACAATTAAGCCAATTCTAATTCCGTCTGGAATATCAGCTTTGCTAAGAGTAATATTCAAAAGTTCAGAACTTTCCAATATTTTAGCTTCAATAACTTCAAATTCACCGTTATCAAGAGTGTATACACTTTCAATTTTTCCTTTATGAACATGTTTTAATATTGTTGAAACAGTTGTCATTCTAGGATCAACAATATCATCAAGTTTTAAGGTTGATTGCAAAAGAGAATAGTTAGAGCTATTTGCTATAGATATTGTTCTTTTAATCCCTTTCTTTTTGCACAAAAGAGCTGACATAATGTTAACCTCATCATCATTAGTCAAAGACAAAACCGTATCAATTTCTTCAATATTTATTTCTTTAAGTAAATTTTCATCAAGACCGTCTCCTTTTATTACTATTGTCTCATTAAGCTCTGATGCAATCATTTCAGCTCTTTCAGCGTCTTTTTCAATAATTTTAATTCTTGGATTTTGCTCATGCTCTTCCAGCATTTTTGCCAAGTCTAAACCAATATTACCAGCACCAATTATTAAAATAGTTTTTGCAAATTTTTCTTCTTTTCCAAAAATTGACAGAGTTCTATCTACTTGTTTTGAATTCGTTAGAATGTATGCTTTGTCATTTTTTATGAGCTTATCTGATTTTTTTAAAATTAAAAATTTATCATTTCTTAAAACTCCAAGAACATTTGCATCTAAATCGGTGAATATATCTGACAACTTAGATAGCGCTGTATTAATTACAGGACACTTTTCATCAATTTGAATTTCCAAAAGTCTAACAAGATCGTCAGCAAAAGGAATATTATCAATTGCACCGGGAGCTTCTAATTTTCTTTGTAGAGACTTAGCAACTTCAAATTCTGGAGAAATAATAATATCGATTGGTAAATTTTCTTTTGTAAAAAGACCTTTCCAAATTGGTTTTAAAAATTCTTTTGATCTAATTCTTGCAATTTTTCTTTGAATGTTAAAAAGTGAATGAGCGATTTGACAAACTACCATATTTGTTTCATCATTTCTCGTAACTGCAATGATCATATCAGCATTTTTAGCATCGGCCTTTTCTAAAACGGATGGATAAGTTGCAATTCCAACAATTCCTTTAGCATCAAGAGTGTCATTTATTTTTTGAATATCTGCACTATTTTTATCAATAACAGTAACTGAGTGACCTTGTTTAGAAAGTTGAGCGCAAATAGAAAAACCTACTCTACCCGCTCCACAAATTAAAATATTCATTTATAAACAATTCCTAAAGAAGTTAATTTTCTATGCAAGGCAGATCTTTCCATGCCAATACTTTCGGCCGTTTTTGATATATTTGAGCCATTTTTTTTTAATTGGTGGGACAAATATTCACGCTCAAATTGTTCTCTTGCAGATTTTAAAGGAGAATCAAGATTTAAGATATTGGAAGTGCTAAGCTCTTCATTTTTAATACTGTCATTTATTATTTTATTGAAAGATTTTTCATTTCCATCACATAAAATTAGTGATCTTTCTACTAAGTTTCGCAATTCTCTAACATTACCTAACCAGCCATGTTTATAAAGTTTTGTATAGTTAGATCTTAAAGATATTTCCTTTTTTCCTAAGCTTTTGGATATTTTCTTAGTAAAATATTCTAGTAACAAAGGTATGTCTGTATATCGACTTTTTAAACTTGGCAAATCAATTCTTGCTATGGCAATTCTTTGAAAAAAATCTTCTCTAAAGTTTCCATTGTTAATTTCTTCTCTTAAATTTTTACTTGAAGTAGTTAAAACTCGAACGTTGGTAGAAACTTCTTTGTCATCATCGACTCTTCGGAATTTTTGTTCGGTTAAAACACGAAGAATCTTAGCTTGAGTTTCAAGAGAAATGTCTGAAACATTATCAATCAAAAGTGTTCCTTTGTCAGCTTTTTCAAAAAAACCCTTAATAATACTTCCGTCACTTTTTTTAGATCCAAAAAGTTCAAAGTCAAATGTATCAGGATTCAATAACGCACCATTACATACAATAAAAGGTTCTTCACTTCTATTGGAGTTTTTATGAATTGTCCTGGCCACAAGTTCTTTTCCAGAGCCAGATGGACCTGTAACTAGTATTCTTGTATCTGTTGGTGAAATTTTTTGTATGGTTTCTTTAATCGCAAGTATCTCTGGACTCTTACCAATAATTTCATAGGTATCATAAAATAATTGATTTAAATTTTTGTTTTCAATCTTTAACTCTAAAGTTTCCAAAGCTCTTTTTACAAAATTAAGTAAACGATCTTTATTAAAAGGCTTCTCTAAAAATTCATAAGCACCCAGCTTCATTGAATCCACTGCAATTTGAATTGTTGCATGACCAGAAATCATAATAATTGGAATTGTACTATTTAATTTTTTTATTTTTTTTAATAAATAAATACCATCTTTTTTTTTGTCTTTTAAGGAAATGTCAATAATTGCGAGGTCAAATTCTTTATTTTCAATTATCAATTCAGACTCTGGAACAGAGCTTGCCTCAATAGTACTATAACCTTCATCCTGTAATATAGATGAAATTAAAAATCTTATATTCTTTTCATCGTCAATAATTAAAATTTTTTTCATTTTTTTATTGAAAATTTTATTTTTGCACCACCATCATCATTATTCATAAACTGAAATTCTCCATTATGTTCATGAATAATTTTTCCAGCAATTGATAACCCTAGACCCGAACCAAAATTTTTAGTGGTAAAATATGGTTCGTGTATATTATTAAGACTATCTAATGGAAAACCTATTCCAGTATCATTAATTTCAAAAATAATATTCTCAGAATTACTAGAAATAGATACGCTAATTTTTCCTAAATCTTTAGAATTTTTTTCATTAATAGACTCAACTGCATTCTTAATTAAATTTGTAAACAACCTAAATATCTGATTTTTATCACAAATTATAATAGGATCTATTAAATCACTTTTGACATCGAATTCGATATTTGAATAGTTGCTTTTATATGGATTTATTGAATTATTAACTATTTCAATAATATTGTTTTTATCAAGAACTGGTTCGGGCATTCTCGCAAAATCTGAAAAAGAATTTAATAATGAATTAATCTCAATAATTTGATGATTTATCATTTCGATGTGTTGGTCAAAAACTTTTTTATCAATAGTTATTTGACTTTTGAATTTATCTTTAATTGTGTCCAAAGATAACTGGATGGGAGTTAAAGGATTTTTTATTTCATGGGCTAATTTTTTTGCAATGATATTCCATGCTTCAAAACGTCCAGTTAGTGAAATTTTTTTTTGATCCGATCTAATTCTGCTCAGCATTTCATTGAAGGTATGAGAAAGTTGAGCAAAATCGGTATCTAAATTTTTCTCATCTAAGGAAAAATTATAATTACCTTTTTTAATTTCATTTGAAGCATTAAAAAGTGAAATAAGGGGCCTAGTAAAATAATTAGATAAATTAATAGATATAATACTAGATAAGAAAACTAAAATTAGAGTAATTATTATGTAAATTATCATAAAAGTTACTTGTAAAGAAAAAATATTATTTTTTATATTTACGTAATAAGTAGATGCCTCCCCAGTTTTCTTTAAATTACTTACAATTTGTGGATCAACATCTTGAATGACATATAAATAAAGATTATCAAAATTAGATAATTTGACCATACCATATGATTTATTGGTAAAGGCACTAGAAATAATAATAGGTTTTCCCTTATTAGCGGCCAGCAATATATATTTATCTGGTTTGGAAAAATTTTTAAAGTTATAGCCGGGTGTAGAATACACCAAATCACCTTTGTCTGTTACAATGAATAAATTATTTATTGACCTTATTCTCGCTTGAGCTTCAATATATTTTTCAAATCTTTCCTTATTTGAAATAAGCAATTCTTTGTTTCTATTAAAATCATTTGCTGTCAATAAAATATCTTTACTTATTGATAGCTGATGCTCATTTAAATATCTTTTGGCAACCTCAACAGAATTGTTAACAACATCATTAATTTTTTTATCAAACCATTTTTCAATACTAAAATTGAATATTAATAAAGAAAATATAGCAACAACAATCGATGGAATTGCCGCAAGAGAAATAAAATATATTAAAATTCTATTTTGAGTTTTATTACCAATTTCAATTGTATTTTTTCTTTTAACATAAATGCTTAAGAATTTAATAAAAAGAATTACTAAAAAGCTAGATAAAAATACTAGATTAACAATTAGTAAAATTTGGATATTTAAACTGTTTAATGAAATTAACCCTTTTCCAGCAAAAGTTTGTATTGTTAAAAAACCTACTATTAGAGATAATACTGTGATAAAGGCAATGACAAGATTAATGTTAATTTTTTTAATACTCATAAAATGTCAATAGCCGCATTAATAGTTGCTGGAGGGATTGGAAAAAGATTTCAGAGCGATACACCAAAACAATTTTTCAACTTTCAAAATGATATAATAATAAACCATAGTATAAAAAAATTTTTAAAAATTCAAAAAATTTCAAATATAATAATAACAATAGAAAAGAAAACTTACAGCAAATACAAATCCTTTATACCCAAAAATAAAAAAATAATCATAACAAATTCAGGTAAAACAAGAGCTTTATCTGTATTAAATGGCTTAAAAAAAGCCAAAAAATTGAAAATAACTAAAATATTAATTCATGATGCGGCAAGACCTTTCTTTTCAGAAATGCTTATTAATAAATTAATTAAATTATTAAAACATTATGACTGCATAATACCAGCAGTAAACCCTGTTGACACAATAACTTATAAAAAAAATATTAT
>Ga0222714_10000247_pt1 | contig 64237 bp, 49 predicted proteins | sample C33_3DmetaG_FD_165048 | JGI IMG/M metagenome (GOLD analysis project Ga0222714, IMG submission 165048) | Estuarine water microbial communities from San Francisco Bay, California, United States - C33_3D | ecosystem: Environmental > Aquatic > Marine > Unclassified | place: USA: California... | reverse complement strand
TCCCAATACTGGGTACACGCACCAGAAAATGTGTCGTTAAACAAATGGGAAGCCATACCTTCAGCATCATCCTGACACAAGGGCTCAATCGACAAATTCGCCGCATGTGTGAATTCTTAGATTACCGCGTCAGCAAACTCAAGCGCATCCGTATCATGAACATAAAGCTTGATGTGCCAGTTGGCCAATGGCGCTATTTAAACGAAGATGAAGTGATGGTAATTAAATCAATGGTAGCCAATAGCACTAAGGATATCAATGATACTCCTCAAATAGCAGACTGACATCAGGATCCAAAACGTAGGTGCAATTTTCTATTGAATTCAATTCCGGCAACAAATAACAACCATTACGATCATTAATAATAAGATTTTTTTGAACGATGAGTTGACCATTTTGATAAATCGAAACAAATAACGGGAAGGCAAAAAAAGACTCCTGCACTTGCTCTATATCCAAAAATATTTTGCCTTCATTTTCACGCAAACTCGCCGCTATGATTGGATGCCCAGATTGATACAGCCATTGATCAAAGAAATGCCGAAGGTCAATTTTAAAATCTTCTTCAACTTGGGCTAACATTACTTTACAAAAATCTTCTGTATTGGCATTGCCATGTTGATAGGTATTGAAATATGCTTGCAAGCCATTAAAAAATGGCTCCTCGCCCATTTGTAGTCGCGTCATATGCAATATCCAAGATCCTTTTTGGTAAGCGTTTGGATTGAGAAGTGCATTGAGGTCTGTGGTTATGGTATCCACGAGGGGTTTTTTAAACTGCTTGTAAAACCGCAGCACTCTGTTTCTGTCTTGAGCCAATTGTGTTTTAAAAGGCAAATCTCCCTCAGTTTGTTCTATATACAGATTAGTCATGTAAGTAGCAAATCCTTCACTCAACCATAAATGGGGCCAATCAGATTCTGTAACACAATTTCCAAACCATTGATGGGCAATTTCGTGGGCTACTAAATGTGTGCTGCGCCTATCATTATTTAGAGCCTGTTCATCATAAAAAATACAAGCTGCATTTTCCATGCCCCCATAACGAGTTGTGGATTGAACATTCATTAAATCTAAATATGGGTATGGTCCAATTTTTTGGCAGTAGTATTTTAATATGTCTGGTGCACAATTAAATGAGGCGAATGCTTTAAGCGTATCTTTTGGATAAACTGCGGCACTGATTGAAATTTCATCAACCTTGGCAATTTCTTTCATCACGAAATCGGCAATTCCAACTACAGCAACCTTAGTAGCAATTGGTTCAAAAATTTCATAGGCCCACCAATTGCCTTTGCCGCTTGGGCTTGGTGTATCGTAGGCCCGACGGCCGTTGGCAACTACCTCAAAATCCTTCGGAACAAAAACATCAAAAGAATACATGGCTTTATCTGAAGGATGATCGTGGCATGCATACCAATTTTTTGCGCGATCGGGCCAATTATCTGCAAAAATGGTAGGGTCATTGAATTTATTATTTCCAATGATGAGCCCGTCTTTTGGTTTTCCCTCCATTTGGATTAAAAAAGTCATTGTTTTGGACGCATTAATTTTAGAAATATCAATGAATAAGAGACATGAATCTTGATGCCAAGCTATAGGATTTTTCAAATACCTGACTGAATTTACCTGCATACCGTAACCGTCCTTACCTTTAGCAATCAAATCGAGTGCAATGAGATCGGTATTCTCAAGACACTCAAGTGTTATCATCTCCTCTAAGTATAATTTTTGTTGTTTGAAATCAAATGACATGTTAAGGGCATAGTGCATCACATCAATCTTGCCTTGCGCTTTAAGATTAATTATACTTAAACAATAAACAAGTGCTATTATGGTGGTTGTTTTCATGAATATAAGACGCCTTCTTTAAGTGAATATGGTGAGATGAAAATTTGTTCAATTTGGGTTTGATTGAGTACCCATCGTGTTTTTATTGCAGCCAAGGGCGCCATTTTTTTGCGAATATTTATGATAAATGGATTTAGATCCCGCTCCTTTTGAGTCGAGATAATAATTTTATCCAACATTTGCCGAAATTCAATGATAGGCACACTTATTGCTCTCTCAGCACTTAGAAAATGTTTTTCATTTAATACCTCATAAAAGGTTTCGAAACTACCCGAAGCACCTATTAATACGCGAGGTAGTTTTTGTTTGAAGAAAATACTGCATTTAGATGACAAATAATCCTCAATCTTTGAAATATCTAAATTTGATAGAGGGTCTTCAAATTCGAACAATTGAAACAATCGAGAAACACCCACATCAAAAGATTGAGCAATATAAGGTCCAGATTTATCTGCAGCAATGAATTCTGTTGAACCACCACCTATGTCCATAATCATTGCCGGATGGTTAAAATGATGCGTTAACCTTACTCCTTCATAAATTAAATTTGCCTCTTGTAAGCCAGAGATAATCTCAATTTCAATTCCCAAGGATTTTTGTACCCTATTTAACAAAATATCTGAATTGGATGCATCACGTAATGCAGATGTACCTATTGATCGGATTTCTTGAACATTCCAATCTTGACAATATTTTTCAAATGTTTTCAGCGTTTTAAAGGCTCGCTCTATTGCATCTTGGCTAAGTATTCCGTTATTAATACCTCCCATCCCCAAAGAAACGCCATCTTTTATTTTGAAAAGTATTTCTCTTGTGCTTGTATCTCCAATTAGCAAGTTAAAGGTATTAGTACCTAAATCAATAACAGCGCGGCGCATATCAAAATCTTAAGATTGATTTACGATACCAGTTCGCGGCCAACCTTAAAAGCACAAATGCACATGCAATGAGTATGAGTAAACTTAAAAGTAATTCGATGTACGCTGAAAATGTGACACCTTTTGATAATTCTATGAGTGCAATTACCGGAGAACTAAAGGGTAAGTAGGATAAAAATCCAGTGAGCGAGGATTCAGGAAAATAAATGGCATAAATTCCAGAAAATATGCCGAATCCTATTAAAAAAAGTAGCGGTAAAAGAAATTGTTGTCCATCTGAATCTGCATTACTTCTCGCGCCAAGCACCGAGAATAAAGCACCAAAAAATAAAAAACTTGCTATAAAAAAGAGCAGAAAATGCACGATTAAGAAAGAAAAATTGAGTTGCTCAAAAACCAATTCTGATAACGGATTGAGTCTTTGAGGGCCGCTTGCATCCCAATTACTAGGATCAAAAATATCTACAAAAACTGTTTGCTGAAGAATTTCAAAACCCAAACCAAGAATAACAATCCATCCAAACATTTGCAATACAGCTACCAAACCAATCCCGATTATTTTACTCAACATGAGTTGTTGGGGTCGGACACTGGCCATAAGAACCTCTACAATACGTGAACTTTTTTCGCGTAAGGTTGCCCTGAAAATAGTCATGCCATAAAGGCCAACGAAAAATAATACAAAAGCACCCATTATAAATCCTACCCAAGCATTTGCCTCCTTGGATTCATTTTTAGGGTCTTTTAAATCTCTAAAATCAAAAATAATACCTTGCTTGATTTCTCTAAACGATTGTTCTGTTAGGTTCGAATATTTTGCCGCAATGAGTTCTTCTAAGCGTCTTTCTACCTGAAATTTAATTTGGATACGCGCGTCAAGGCCCAATTGATCTCTATAAAAAACAAAGCATTTCTTATTATTGAGCACCTTTTCATTTAATTCCAGTAACACATCAAATTCTCGATAAGCCTTGGCATTTTGAAATTCAGGAAGTTCTAAATAATCATCTATAAAATAATAATGGACATTTTTTTCTTCTTGCGCCATTAAACGATGTGCCATAATTTGACCAGGGTCAGCAATAAGTACTTTAATATCTTGCTTACCTTGATCAGCCGCTTTTAAAATTGCAAAAAGCCCAATAAGGACTATAAGCGGGCCCAAAACGAGCATGTACCAAAAGCCTTTTTGACTAAGTCTTTCAACTATTTCTCTTTTAACTAGTATCAATAACTTATTCATTTTCAGAGACTTTTTGTGTTATCATATCCACAAATACTTCTTGCATAGATGGAAGAATTTCAGAAAGATGCTGAATTGAAACATGGTCCTGAAGACTCCGCATTAAATCATTTAAAGTATGTGAACCTCTAATTTGAAGGGTACATTCGAACACCCCTTCTTCAACTTCCTTTTGATCGAGCAAAGTGAAATCTGTCCAAAGCGCATTGGCGAAGCCCACCATATTTCCTTTAAAACGAACAAAGATTAAACCTTTTGAATGATTGCGTCTTAAATGTTGTACTGAATCTTGCACCAAAATTTTACCCTTGTTCAATAATGCAACACGATCACAAACCTCATCTACACTTTTCATGTTGTGTGTAGAAAGAATGATTGTAGTTCCTTTTTGCTTGAGCGCTTTAATTTCATTTAATATCAGATCGACATTAAGCGGATCAAAGCCAGAAAGTGGCTCGTCCAAAATAAGCAATTTGGGTTCGTGTACTAAAGAGGCTATAAATTGCACCTTTTGCGCCATTCCTTTTGACAGGGTCGCTATCGGTTTATTTTTCCAATCGTAAATTTCAAAATGCTTTAGCCAACGCGTAACATTAGAAAGGGCCTCCGACCTACTCAGACCACGTAATTGTGCTAAAAATAAAAGATGTGCCCCGACGTTCATGGATTTATAGAGCCCGCGTTCTTCGGGCAGATAGCCAATTTGCTTTAAATGCAAACGATTAATTGGCTCATTGTCGAGAAAAATATGACCTGCGTCCGCGACAAGAATTTGGTTGAGAATTCGTATCAGTGTCGTTTTTCCGGCGCCATTGGGACCGAGCAGTCCAAAAATTTCACCACGAGGTATTTCCATACACACCGCATCGAGTACCAATTTTTGTTGATACGACTTGCTCACCTCCGCGAATTGAATCATGGTTTAAAGCTAAGAAAAATACAGACTAATCAAGCAATTTGAATGCTTTCCACTTATATTTTAAAGCCAGAAGAAAATAAAGCGCGCAAAAAGTAAATAAGCCCGTGGCCAATTGAATCATCAAGGACCCCGGTGGTCTTGAATCAATAAAGAGGGCTTGGGTATGAAAGACTTGCCAATTACTTGATATGATGAGTGCACCAAATAGGTTATTTACCGTGTGAAAAGCCAATGCTAGCTCCAATCCTTCACTTTTAATACTTATCAAAGCTAAAAAGCAACCGGCCATAAAATAATAAAGAAGTAATCCGGGGCCCAATTGAGAAATTTCTGGGTTCGAAAAATGCATTACAGCAAACATAAATGAGCTTAAAAAAATACTGATCCAAACTTTTTTCAAGCGCAAATACAAGCCCTGAAATAGATAAACCCTAAATATCAATTCTTCAGTAGCAGCTTGAATTGGTAACATAAATAAGGTTACTAGAAATAGTGGCCAAAATTGACTTGGATTGAAATTCCAAGATATAAAATTCAAATCGTCATTAAACCAAAGCTCAATAGCACTTATGGCAGAAAAAAAGAAAAGCAAGAAGAAAGCAAAACCAAAAAAACGTTTCCAACGAATAGCTTGGCTGCTCGTTATCAAAGAATTTAATGATCGCTTATGCGCCCAACGCAAATACAAAAGAAGACTAAAGAATACCACGATAAAAGGCAGTAGCATGGCAACTAAAAAACGTGTTGAACCATACGTAGCAATAAAACTAGGTGAATTGGGATCAAAAACTAAGGTTGGAAAATTGAGACTTAAATCAAAAACAAATGGTAAACTACCTAAAATATACGCGACAATTATTGTGGCAAGCCCGCCTAAATAAAGCGCCAAAGTATTTCTACCTGTATAAACTAAATTTAAAAATTTCATTAGCTAAAGTAATCGCGCATACGACTAAAAAAAGATTTATCTTTTTGTGCTTTTGATGGATCGAAATTTTCTGAGTGGCGAAGTTTTTCCAAGATTTCTTTTTCTTCTTTGCTTACTTCCATAGGTGTATAAACGTGTAAATGCACAAATAAGTCTCCGGTGCCATAGCGCTGAACAGATGGCAAACCTTTGCCTCGCAATCTCAATACTTTACCACTTTGCGTACCAGCATCAACTTTTATTTTTACCTTACCACCTACTGTTGGCACTTCAACTGAAGCACCAAGAACCGCATCGCTAAAATTCAAAAATGCATCAAAGTGTAGATTTTCACCCTCCCTACGCAACTCTTCATGAGGAATTTCTTCAATAACAACAATCAAATCACCAGACGCACCATTAAAAGGCCCAGCATTACCTTTACCACGGACACTTAACTGCATTGCATCTTCAACACCTGCTGGAATTTCAATTTCAATGATTTCTTCTTTTCGTTTCAGACCCTGAGCATCTGAATCAGCGGGTTTTGTGTCGATACTTTTACCTGCGCCTTGGCATACATGACAAGCAGATTGTGTTTGCATTGCACCCAAAAAAGTCTGGGCCACACGAGATATTCGTCCCGTACCATTGCAAGTAGAACAACTTTTATAAGTTACCCCATCAGCTTGAACAAGCTTATTTACTTTAATTTTTTTCTTTACACCAGAAGCAATTTCTTCCAATGTGAGCTTCATTTTAACGCGAAGATTTGTCCCTTTAACAACCCTAGAAGAACTACTACCACCAAAACTACCACCGAATGCACCGCCGAAAATATCACCAAATTGCGAGAAGATGTCATCCATGTTCATTCCGCCACCAAAACCACCTGCCCCACTCATTCCTGCATGACCGAATCGATCATATTGAGCCCTTTTTTCTGCATTACTTAAAACTTCGTATGCCTCTGCAGCCTCTTTAAATTTCTCTTCTGCCTTGCTATCATTTGGATTTTTATCAGGATGATACTTGATGGCAAGTTTTCTGTAAGCCTTTTTTATTTCCGACTCATCTGCTGATTTAGAGATGCCAAGTACTTCGTAATAATCGCGTTTGTTACTCATAATTATGTTTATTGACCGACCACAACTTTTGCAAATCGCAAGACTTTTTCATTAAGGAAGTAACCCTTTTCTACATCTTCGATGACTTTACCTTTTAATTTTTTTTCTGGCGCGGGAATATTGGCAATCGCTTCATGTAAATCTGCATCAAAAACCTCCCCTTTGGAGTGCATCTCTTTAAGTCCTTTAGAGAGTAAAATTTGCTTGAATTTTGATTGAATCAAAACAAAACCTTCCTTTAAGGCTAAAGCATCCTCAACTTGCTCATTATTTGCAATTGCACGATCAAAATCATCGAGAATGGCAAGAAGGTCTTTAAGCAAAGATCCATTTGCAGAAGCGATTAGATCTAATTTCTCTTGATTTGTTCTTCGACGATAATTGTCAAATTCGGCATAAAGACGAACAAATTTATCCTTGTATTCATCTGCTTCTTCCTCTTGATTAGGGCCTACATTGATTTGAGAATCATCTTGGGTATTTTGATTATCATTATTTTCATGGCCATCTTGAGGCTGATCTTGAGGTAATGCGTTTTCTTCTGACATCGTATTTCGAAATTTTATTTAAATCAGCAAGGCAAATAACAGACCAATACTCATTTTGAGACAAGCTGGCAGTATTAAACTGACACAATGTGTCAAAAAAGCAGATTTGTGTTGTTTCGTTAAAGATTGTGTAATTTTGCCAAATGAAAAAAATTCTCCTTTTATTTTTATTTCTTGGATCAATACTCAAGGCCCAATTACTTTATCAAATAAGCGGAAATGGGCTTTCGAAGCCTTCCTATCTTTACGGAACAATTCATATGCTGCCCAAGGAGCAATTTCGTTTGAGTAATAGTTTAAAACGGGCATTTGAATCTTGCCAAGCGCTTGCAATGGAGCTAGACCTCAACATGAGTGCGACTGAAAAAATTTCCCTTGCCCAACAAGTTTTACTTCCCGAATCAAAAACTTTAAAAGATTTCATGGAAGCGCAAGATTACCTCAAACTGAAGATATATTGTCTCGACACTTTGAAATGGAGTGAAAGTAAATTTGAAAGAAGTAGCAAACTCAAACCGATGTTTTTTTCGAGTATTTTATTTCAAGAAAGCATGACTCAAATGGCATCATACGAAATGGAATTTAATAAGATGGCCAAAAAAAAACATAAGCATATAATGGGTTTAGAAACTGTTGAATATCAATTGAGTCTATTTGACCAATTGCCAATGTCAATACAAATTGAAATGTTAAAAACAGACCTCCAAAATAATCTTTCGAATTTTGATACACTACTAAACGCTTATCTCAATGAAGATATTCAAAAACTTGATAGTTTGATGAACGAAGAGTCGTCCGAATATCCGGAATTTAATGAGATCCTCTTATACAATCGCAATAAATCTTGGATAGGAATCATGGCCGATCAAATGCAAAAAGAAAGCACCTTTTTTGCAGTTGGTGCCGGGCATTTAGCCGGGCCACAAGGTGTGGTTGCATTATTGCGCCAACAGGGTTTTAAAGTCACTGCAATTAAACAAGACTAAAATGAACCTTCAAAAAGAATTTCATGAAATTGTCAATTTTAGACGCAGCAACCGCAAATTCGACCCTAATGTGGCGATCCCATCTGAGGTCATAGAGCGCAGCTTACAGCGTGCGATTCTCTCCCCTAACTCGAGCAACATGCAATTGTGGAGTTTCCATTGGGTGTCATCTAGTGCAGAAAAACAAAAAGTTGCGGCACTTTGCTTGGGGCAATCTGCGGCTAGAACTGCCCAAGAATTGATTGTCTTTGTGGCACGCCCTGACAAATGGAAAGAACGAAAAAATTGGCACTTGGAACAAGTGCAAAAAGAAATCGTCAATGAGCCAACAAAGGCACAAAAAATGATGCAACAATATTATGGTAAAGTGATGCCATTATTATACATGGCCGACCCTTTAAGGATTATGGCAGCGCTAAGATTGAGCATTAGTTTTTTTGGCGGTTTATTCAAACCATTTTATAGAACTGGGGGTGCATCAGCTGTGAGAATTGTGACTCATAAATCCTGCGCATTGGCTGCTCAGACATTTATGCTATCCATTGCCTCAGAAGGCTTTCATTCTTGCCCTTTAGAAGGATTTGATTCGAAAAGGCTTAAGCGCTATCTTAAATTACCATATCGGGCAGAGATAAATATGGTTATAGCTGTAGGTAGAGGTACTGAACCTGGAATATGGGGAGAAAGAATCCGCGTACCCTATGAAGAAGTCGTTTTTAAAAAATAAAATCTATTCGGCTTTAGGATCTGCCTTTTTCTTACTTTGTTTTTTCTTCTCGATTATCACTTTGAGCTCTTCTTGTCCAGTTTCATAATCGAGCAATATAGAATCACCCGGTTGTAATTTGGTGTTAATTATTTCCTCAGCCAATGGGTCTTCAATATATTTCTGAATGGCTCTTTTTAACGGACGCGCACCAAATTTTTCATCGTACCCTTTATCTGCAATAAAATCTTTTGCCACATCAGTGCAGTTAACCTCATAACCGAGGTTTCCGATTCGCTGCAATAATTTCTCGAGTTCTATATCTATGATTAAATGAATATCCTCACGGTGCAGTGATTTGAACATAATCATGTCGTCAACGCGATTTAAAAATTCTGGAGAAAATGCTTTTCTCAATGCATTTTGAATAACTGATAATGCATTTTGCTCTTGGGCCTCCTGTTGGGCTTTAGTTCCAAAACCTACGCCACTTCCAAAATCTGCAAGTTGCCTAGCACCAATATTTGAGGTCATGATTAGTATGGTATTCTTGAAATCGATTTTGCGACCTAAACCATCGGTCATATGCCCATCATCTAGTACTTGCAATAATAGATTAAATACATCGGGATGTGCTTTTTCAATTTCGTCAAGTAATACGATAGCATATGGTTTGCGCCGGACCTTCTCTGTTAACTGCCCACCCTCTTCATAGCCAACATAGCCAGGAGGTGCTCCCACAAGTCTGGATATTGAAAATTTTTCCATGTACTCCGACATATCAACTCGAATGAGCGCGTCGTCGGCATCAAATAAATTTTTAGCAAGAATTTTTGCCAACTGAGTTTTACCAACACCCGTTGGGCCTAAAAAGAAAAATGATCCTATTGGCTTATTGGGATCTTTAAGCCCAGCCCTATTGCGTTGAATGGCTCGAACTACCTTTGCCACCGCTTCATCTTGACCAATTACTTTACCTTTGATTGTTTCTGCCATTTTTACCAATTTTCCTAACTCGGATTCTGAAATTTTGGTAACTGGTACTCCACTCATCATTGAGACAACCTCGGCTACGTTCTCTTCAGTAACAGTCACTTTATTATTCTTGGCTTCTTCTTCCCATTTGCGTTTGGCCGTTTCTAGTTCTTCTTGAAGGGTTCGCTCTTGATCTCTAAATTTTGCTGCACTCTCATAATCTTGAGTGCGAATCACTGCTGCTTTCTGTTCCTTTAAAGCTTCAATTTGTGATTCAACATCGGTTATTTCTTTGGGCACATGTAAATTCGTAATATGTACCCTAGAGCCCACTTCATCTAAGGCATCAATCGCCTTATCTGGTAAATGTCGATCTGTAATGTAGCGTTCGGTAAGCCTTACACAAGCCGATATTGCTTCATCAGTATATCGGACACTGTGATGATCTTCGTACCTTTCCTTAATATTATTAAGGATTTGAATGGTCTCATCAATACTAGTTGGCTCAATAATTACTTTCTGAAAACGGCGTTCAAGTGCTCCATCTTTTTCTATGTGTTGTCGATATTCATCAAGGGTAGTTGCGCCAATTGCCTGCATTTCGCCCCTAGCCAAGGCAGGTTTGAACATATTTGAAGCATCTAGCGATCCGCTTGCACCTCCAGCTCCAATAATCGTATGTATTTCATCGATGAAAAGAATCACATCTGGATTTTTTTCGATTTCCTGCATAACGGCCTTCATGCGTTCTTCAAACTGACCCCGGTATTTAGTACCAGCTACTAGAGAAGCTAAATCAAGCGAAACGATACGCTTATTAAACAAAATACGTGAAACCTTGCGTTGAACGATGCGCAATGCGAGCCCTTCTGCAATTGCAGATTTTCCAACTCCAGGTTCTCCTATTAGGATGGGATTGTTTTTTTTTCGTCTAGACAATATTTGACTAACCCGTTCGATTTCTTTTTCACGTCCTACTATTGGATCTAACCTGCCGAGTTCAGCCATTTTCGTGAGGTCTCGGCCAAAGTTATCGAGCACCGGTGTTTTCGATTTTGGATCAGCACTTTTTTTCGAAGATTGTCCAAGATTTTCCTCTCCCGCTTCTTGGTCTGAACTAGGAAATTCTGATCTTGGTTGTTGTTTTTCTTGAAGCATAAGTTCGTATTCGTCGCGCGCATTTTCATACATAATACCATATTTGTTTAGAATCTGACATGCCACGCAATCTTCATAGCGCAAAATTGTGAGTAGTAAGTGCTCCGTTCCGATAATATTTTGCTTGAATTCTTTGGCCTCTAAATAGGATTGTTTGATAATGTTTTCCGCTTGTTTGAGTAGCGGTAAATTCATATTCACCAATTCGCGAACAGCCGATTTTGAAAGTAATTTTTCGAGTTCCTCCTTTAGTTGTTGCATATCCAGATGGAATTCGAGTAAAATGCTCACCGCCGTTCCTTCATTTAAACGGATTAAACCTAGAAGTAAATGTTCAGCACCAACATACTCGTTTGACAATCGCACAGCTTCATCTCGACTGTAACTTATCATGTCTTTGACTCTAGGTGAGAATTTAGCTTCCATTTCTTTGAATTATATTGACACAAATATAACTTTTTAAATTGGCACAAATCACAGTTTTATTCACAATTTATAGTCTAATTTTGTTAGTAAAAATAAAGTTATTAACCGCCTAGAAAAGGGCATTTCATTAATTTTGATACGCTAAATAAAATAACAAAAAGACTAACTTAATAATATGGCTGAAGGAGAAAAAATCATTCAAATAAACATTGAAGATGAAATGAAGTCAGCATACATCGATTATTCGATGTCTGTCATTGTATCACGTGCCCTCCCAGATGTCAGAGATGGTTTCAAACCCGTACACCGCAGGGTGCTTTATGGCATGCAAGACCTCGGTGTTTTTTCTAACCGACCCTACAAAAAGTCGGCAAGAATTGTAGGTGAAGTTTTAGGTAAATACCACCCCCATGGTGACAGCTCTGTATATGACACAATGGTTAGAATGGCCCAACCATGGTCATTGCGTTACCCGCTTGTAGACGGGCAAGGAAATTTTGGATCTGTTGATGGCGATAGTCCAGCGGCAATGCGTTATACCGAGGCACGCCTTCGCAAAATAGCAGAAGAAATGCTCGACGACTTGGAGAAAGAAACAGTCGATTTTAGACCCAATTTCGACGACTCTCTTGAAGAGCCTACAGTATTGCCTACCAAAATTCCAAATTTGTTGGTAAATGGTGCTGCTGGAATTGCCGTTGGTATGGCCACAAATATGGCTCCTCATAACCTGACAGAAGTTGTGGACGGAACGATTGCCTTTATCGACAATCGAGATATTAGCGCAGAGGAATTGCTTCAATACATTAAAGCCCCTGACTTTCCAACTGGAGGAATAATTTATGGCTATGAAGGTGTTAGAGATGCGTTTTTGACAGGCCGTGGTCGCGTGGTAATTCGCGGTAAGGCAGAAATAGAAGAAGATAATGGACGCGAACAAATCATTGTAACCGAAATTCCCTATCAGGTGAATAAGGCAGAAATGATAAAAAAAATAGCCGAATTAGTTAACGATAAGAAAATTGAGGGGATTTCAGACCTTAGGGATGAATCAGATCGTAATGGAATGCGGATTGTTTTCGAAATTAAGCGCGATGCCATTGCCAATGTTGTGCTCAATAAACTCTACAAATTCACGCAACTACAAACCTCATTTTCAGTAAATAACATTTGCTTAGTTGACGGAAGGCCACGACTTTTAAACGTCAGAGATCTTATCGCAGAATTTGTTGAATTCCGCCACGAAGTTGTAGTAAGACGAACGCGTTTTGATTTGAGAAAAGCAGAAGAACGCGCTCACATCCTCGAAGGATTAATTATTGCCTCGGATAATATCGATGAAGTAATAGAAATTATAAAATCGTCGGCAAGTCCAGATGAGGCTAGAGAACGTTTGGCTACACGATTTGGTTTAAGTGAAATCCAAACCCGTGCTATTGTCGATATGCGTCTTCGTCAGCTTACTGGCCTAGAACAAGACAAGTTACGTACAGAATTTGATGAATTAATGAAACTCATTGCAGATCTAAAAGATATTCTAGACAAAGAGGATCGTCGCATGCAAATTATAAAGGATGAATTAATCGAAGTTCGCACTAAATATGGTGATCCAAGACGTTCAACTATTGAATATAGTGCTAGTGAGATGCGCATGGAAGACCTCATTGCAGATGAAGAAGTCGTTGTAACTATTTCACATGCAGGATACATCAAACGCACAAATTTGGCAGAATATAAGGTGCAGAATCGAGGTGGAATGGGATCAAAAGGAACAGCTACAAGAGATCAAGATTTTTTAGAGCATCTCTTTGTTGCTACCAATCACAATTACCTTTTGATTTTTACTGAAAAAGGAAGATGTTTTTGGATGCGCGTTTTTGAAATTCCGGAAGGAAATAAGTTATCTAAAGGCAGGGCTATTCAAAATCTCATCAACATACCTCAAGATGACAAAGTAAAAGCCTACGTAAAGGTTCTAGATCTTACCGATAAAGAATATGTAGAAAACAACTTTATTGTCATGTGTACTAAACTAGGTGTGATCAAAAAAACTTCATTGGAGGCCTATTCTAGACCGAGAAGCAATGGAATTAATGCAATCGGCATTCGAGACAACGACGAATTGCTCGAGGCCAAGTTAACCAATGGAAGCAATGAAATTGTCTTGGCAACAAGTGAAGGTCGTGCAATACGCTTTAATGAGGCAACCGTTAGGCCTATGGGGCGAAATGCCTCTGGAGTTCGTGGAGTGAGTCTTACTTCGCCAACTGATGTGGTCATTGGTATGATTTGCGTAGAGGACGTATTTTCAACTATTTTAGTTGTTTCGGAAAAAGGCTATGGAAAAAGAACCTTCCTCAATGATCCAGAAGATAAAGAACCCGTTTACCGAATTACCAATAGAGGTGGAAAAGGTGTAAAAACACTTAACATAACTGATAAAACAGGTAAATTGCTTTCAATTCAAAATGTTTTCGATGAGGACGATTTGATGATAATTACTAAATCTGGCGTTACCATTCGCATGCATGTAGATAGCATTCGCACGATGGGGCGTGCTGCTCAGGGGGTAAAACTTATCAATTTGAAAGGAAATGCTGAAATTGCGGCCATTGCGAGAGTCCCTAGATCAGAGGATGATGAATCAGAAGATATAGAAAATGAAGAAAATGGCACGGAAATTGAAAATAATGAAAATCAAAGTGAATAAAGATTTAATGATGATGATGAAAAAGCACATTTTAATTACTGGATTAGCTATTCTAATGGCTACCGCGGCATTTGGGCAAAAGAAAAATGTTACCGATGCAATTCTTTTAATGCGCAAATACGATCCGAGAGGAGAACTCGTTGAAAATAAGAAAATTGTAACAGAGGCAAAAAACTACATCGATCTTGCTGCAGCTAATTCTGAAACAGCCGAAGACTTTAAGATGCATTTCTACAGAGGTCAAATTTACTTTTCATTAATAGAAATTGCTACCCTTGAGGCTGCTGAGAACAAAACCTCAACAGACGAATCTGTGCTTGAAGCATACAAAAATGAAGTAGTTTCATCTTTTGATAAAGTTCGCAATGATCCTAAAGAAAGTTACAAATCAGATGCTGAGAAATTTATCAATTCAAAAGCTGATTTTGTATACAACATGGGTATTATTGCCTACAATAGTAAAAAATACCAAGACGCTGCAAATGCATTTTTAGCCGCCTATGAAATCAAATCTTTTTTAGGTGAAGTTTTTAATGATGCCGAAGTAAATGCTTCATTGGCTGCGCATTATGCGGTTGAGGAATATATCGAAGCTAAAGAATTTGATCAAGCACTATCATTTGCGCAAGGTGTTTCTCAGGCCATACCTCAAAATATTGACGTATTAATTAGTATTGTAAACATCAATCTTCAAAAAGGTGATGTTGCAGCCACTGAAACGAGCATAAACAAGGCTTTGGCAATAGATCCCAAGAACAAACAGCTATACTATGTACTAGGAACCAGTTACATGAGCAAAAAAGAAGATGAAAAAGCAATTTTAGCGCTCGAAAAAGCCTTGGAAATTGACCCAGATTACAATGAAGCATTATATCAATTAGGAGCACATTATTACAACATGGCAGTAGAAAAACGCAACGCCTCCATTGAATTAGATTACAAAGACCCCAACGCAGCAAAATTAGAAGCCGAAGCAATGGAGCTTTTTAAGCAAGCACTTACACCTCTTGAAAAGTACGCTGCTCAAAATGGAGACGACAAAATTATTCTAGACATCCTATACAGAAACAATATGAAACTTGGAAATATAGAAAAAGCTAAGGAATATAAAATCAAGTTGGATGCAATAAAAGATTAGCAATAGAATTATATGGAATTTGTACACCCGGAGCGCTTGTGGTTTCTTTTTTTGTCGCTTATTCCTGTTATAATTCATCTATTTCATTTTAGAAAGAGAAAGAACTTCTACTTTTCTTCGCTGCGTTTTTTGCAATATTTAGAAAAAGAGCAACAAAACGTAAGAAAACTAAAACACTTTATCCTTTTATTGTGTAGGATTCTAGCCATTTTAGCCATTGTCATTGCATTTGCTCAGCCACAACTAATAAAAAATGTTGGTCAAAAAAGTGGAAAAAACGCCGTAATTATTTATTTAGATAATTCATTTTCATTGAGTGCTTTTGGTGCTGAAGGCACCTTGTTTTCTGAAGGTAGAGAGCTCGCCAAAAGGATAATTAGCAAACTTGAGCCAGATACACGTGTATTAATTTGCAGCAACCTCTTAGACAACCAAGAACAGCGTTTCATTTCAAAGGCTGCTGCAAAAAATTATCTCGACAAGCTCGAATTATACGCCTTGCCACGCACCTTAAACGAAATTCTTAAATGGCAACAACAATGTATCAAGCAGCACGAAATACAACATGAAAAATTAGGAAATATTAAACAGTTTCTGATTTCTGATTTCCAACAAAATCAATGTCTAATTGAAAACCAAGAACCAAAATCCAATCAAACCTTTTTTGCCTACCAACTCAAAGCGCAAAATGCACAAAATGCCTACATAGATAGCGTTTGGTTCTCAAAACCAACCCACCAACTCCAAACCGAGCAACAACTAAATGTGCGCGTAATAAACGCTGGTGAATTGAACCAAAAGCACATGGAATTAAAAATCGAAATAGGAAAAATAAAAAGGACCCTTTTTGCTGAATTAAATACTAAAGGACAAACAACAATTAGTTTTCCATACACAGAAACGAATAGCGGACTTGTCACGGGTTCTGCCCAAATAAATGATGCACAAATCCATTTTGACGATACTTGGTATTTTTCCTATGAAGTGCCAGAACAAACTTCAATTTACCTCATTGAAGATGAAAATTCAAGTCCAGCAGTTCAAAAAGCTTTTTCGGTTGAACCACGTTATAAAATCCAAAAAACGAGTATAAGCCAAGTAAATTCTAGTGCGCTACAAGAAAGTGATTTAATTGTTTTAAATGGTTTAAATTCAATTGCAAGTGGCATTACCCAAACGCTTCTCGAGGCCCATCAAAACGGACAACGCATATTGATTATTCCCGGAGAACAAATTCTATTTAACGAGTACAGGGCATTATTGGAGGGCTTATCATTGCCAGTCTTGGGAAACATTCAAAATTCACAATTGGCCTTGCAAAAGATCAATGATAATGATCCATTTTTTGCCGGCGTGTTTGAGAAAAAACAAGAACGCCTTAATGTACCTTTGCTTAAAAAATCTTATAGTGTTTTTGGGCAAGCCCAAAGTGGTGCCACATCCTTATTGATTTTACGTTCTGGTCAACCTCTTTTTTTGCGTTCCAGTGATCATGCTTTCCTTTTTACAAGTGCTCTAGATCCTTCATTTGGTAGTTTAGTGAACCAATCTTTGTTCCCTACAATTTTATTGCGCTGTGCTGAATATGCAAGCAAACGCTTTGCTGAATATGCCGTATTAGGAAAAGATGTTCAAATAAAAGTTCGCGCAAATTATCAACAAGAAGCTCCGTTGCTATTAAAATCGCCTCAGACAGAATTCATTGTGCAATATCAAAGTAGTCCTAATCTATTGCGTATTCAGATTGGTGGAAGTGCGGCTTTAGAGAAATTAAAAGCCAATCACTATGAACTTTTAAGCTCGAATATTCTGGCAAAATTAGCTCTCAATTACAATAGATCTGAATCTGAACTCTCTTATTTGGAACCTACTTTATTAAAACAACGATTTGGGGAGAAAGGGATAAAAAATTGTACCTTTAACCAAGTAAGCAATGGGCAAAGCCTTCAAGACATTGAACTTGAGAGCAATACAACTTTTTGGAGATTTTTTCTTGTATTGGCACTGTCCTTTTTGTTTATTGAACTTGCATTGTTAAAATGGTGGAAATGAATATACTTCTCAAAAACGCACAAATTTTAGATCCAAACTCCAGTTGGAACCTTGAGAAACAAGACATTTTGATAACTGATGGTCAAATTTCGCAAATTGGGAAATTAGATCGAGACCCATCCTACATTGAACTCGAGTCAGATAACCTTTGTGTTTCGCCTGGTTTTATTGATTTGAAAGCTGACTTTTGCGATCCTGGCATGGAACACAAAGAAACCATAGTTAGCGGACTTGACGCAGCAAGTGCTGGAGGTTTTACCCAAGTCTTTGTTCAACCTAGTACAAATCCTGTTTGTGATAATAAATCTGTGGTATCCTACATACAAGGACAAGGCGCAAATTGCACAACCAAAATTGGAGTGAATGGGGCACTTTCAAAAAACCTTTTTGGACAAGAACTTGCTGAAATGTATGAACTTTACCAACAGGGCGTAAGGCTTTTTACGGATGATTACAATAGTGTAAATGCTGGTTTAGTGCAACGGGCCTTGCTTTATTCCAAAGATTTTGGTGGTAGGATTGTACTGCTGTCCAGAAACCCATCCCTAAGTCAAAAAGCGCAAGTTAATGAAGGTGTTGCATCAATAAGAACTGGTTTAAAAGCTGACCCACACTTATCAGAAATTATTGAGATAGAACGTAATATTCGTTTGCTATCCTACACCGGAGGTAAAATGCATCTTTCAGGTTTGAGTACTGCCGAAGGGCTTCAATTGGTGCGAAAAGCAAAGCAATCGGGTCTTGACTTAACTGCCGATGTACACCTTATGAATTTAATTTTTTCAGAAGATGATATACTTGGTTTTGATACACATTTAAAGGTGCTTCCCGTTCTAAGAACCAAAAAAGATCAATATGCATTATGGGAAGCAGTAATCGATGGTACAATTGATGCCATTGTCAGCGACCACCGACCTACAGATCCCGAAGAAAAAGAATTAGAATTTGACCTTGCATCTTTTGGATCACCACAACTAGAAACTGTGTTCCCTGCACTTTTAACTGCAAGACCAGAAGCATTAAACGATTTTTTACCTCGATTGCATTCTGGCCCACGCAGTGTTGTTGATTTAGCGCCAATTAAAATTGAAATTGGAGAAATTGCAGAATTGACACTCTTCGACCCTACATTACCCTACGAGCCAAATATGCGAAGAGAACAAGGTCGATTTAGTCCATTTAAAAATTTATCTTTAAACGGAAAGATACTCGGCGTTATCCGAGGACCTCATGCATCTCTAAGCAATCAATAATGTCAAAAAGATCTTTTTTAAAAGAGTTTTTTAAAGCCAAAAGAATGGTTGGTGCTGTCGTTCCGAGTTCGCGCTTCTTGGCAAAAAAAATGCTGAAATCTATAGACTTTCATAATGCTAAAGTTATTATAGAACTAGGGCCCGGAACAGGTGTGTTTACTAAAGAAATTATAGCGCAATTAAATAAAGAAACGCAATTAATAGTTATTGAGCTTAATGATGCATTTTACGATGCTTTGAACAACAGATATCATGAGAGCAACCTGCACATTAAGCATGGCTCAGCTGCCGATATAAACATTATTCTTGAGCAGCTCAAACTGCCAAAAGCAGATTTTATTATTTCATCATTGCCTCTGTCTAATTTTTCTGTTGCACTTAGAGAAGAGGTTTTGGAAAAAATAAAATTGAACTTAAAATCAGAAGGGAAATACATTCAATTTCAATATACCCGTCAGCTCAAAAAATTATATAGCATTTATTTTAAAAAGGTCGCAATAGGATATACTCCACTTAACATTCCACCTGCATTCGTTTATACCTGCTCTAATAGCTGATGATTTTTTACCTATCTTTGCGCAAAAAAAATCGGCATGCTTTCTGTAACAAATCTCTCTTTACAATTTGGTAAACGCATACTTTTCGATGAAGTAAACGTAAAGTTTGTTAATGGCAACTGCTATGGTGTTATTGGAGCTAATGGTGCAGGAAAATCGACTTTTTTAAAAATTCTAACTGGTGAACAAGATGCCACAACAGGACACGTAGACTTGGAATCTGGCAAAAGAATGGCTGTTCTCAAACAAAATCACTTTGAATTTGATAAAGTACAAGTGTTACAGACCGTGATTATGGGACATAAGCGCTTATATGAAATCATGATAGAGAAGGATGCATTATATGCCAAGGAGGATTTCACAGATGCCGATGGTTTAAGAACAGCAGATCTTGAAGCAGAGTTTGCAGATTTAGAAGGATGGAATGCGGAAACTGATGCGGCCACCTTATTGAGCAATTTAGGGATTGATGAATCAAAACATGAACTTCTCATGGAAGAACTTTCCAATGAGTTAAAAGTTAGGGTTTTGCTCGCACAAGCACTTTTTGGAAATCCAGATGTGTTAATTCTCGATGAGCCAACCAATGATCTTGACCTAAAAACTATTTCTTGGCTCGAAGACTTTTTACTGGATTTTAGAAATACGGTGATTGTCGTTTCACATGATAGACACTTCCTAGATACGGTTTGTACACACATTTGCGATATAGATTTTAGTAAACTCAATTTGTTTACAGGAAATTATTCTTTTTGGTATCAATCATCGCAGCTGGCCGCCCGTCAGCGTGCTGATAAAAACAAAAAAGCTGAAGAAAAGAAAAAGGAATTAATGGAATTCATATCGCGCTTTTCAGCCAATGCAGCCAAATCTAAACAAGCCACTTCAAGAAGAAAAATGTTGGACAATCTTGACTTAGAGGAAATTAAACCATCTTCTAGGAGATACCCGGGGATTACTTTTCATCAAGAAAGAGATGCCGGTAATCAGATTTTAAGCATTGAAAACCTGAGTAAAAAACAAGAAGGTAAAACGCTTTTTAAAGATTTAAACATAACTGTAAACAAAGGTGATAAGATTGCATTTATTTCTAAAGATTCAGTTGCACTCTCTAATTTTTTTGAAATTATTGCTGGTAATTTAGATCCGGATACGGGCAATTTTACTTTTGGCACTACAATTACACACAGTTATTTGCCCAATGACAACCATCACTTTTTTGTTGAAAAGTTGAGTCTAATAGATTGGTTGAGACAGTACGCACATTCGGATGAAGAACGAGAAGAAGTTTACCTACGAACCTTTCTAGGGCGAATGTTATTTACAGGTGAAGAAGCAATGAAAATGGCTTCGGTATTATCGGGTGGTGAAAAAGTGCGATGTATGCTATCGAAAATGATGTTGGCAAAGGCAAATCTATTATTGATGGATGAACCAACAAACCATCTAGATCTAGAATCAATTACGGCGCTCAATAACGCCATGCAAGAATTTCAAGGCACTTTGCTGTTTACTTCACATGACCACGAATTAGTGAGCACGGTTGCAAATCGAATCATTGAACTTACACCTAAAGGAATTATTGATAAAATGATGCCTTACGATGATTACTTAGCTGACCCTAAAATTGCTCAAATACAAGCCGAATTTTACGCTTAAGAACATGATTCATTATGATATTTATTGTGAACAAGCCCACCTACGCTATATTCAATTCAAAGCTGTTTTCAGCTTAAAAGATCAAGTTACCTCCATACAACTGGAATTACCCAGTTGGCGTCCTGGGCGTTATGAAATTGCAAATTTTGCCAAAAACATAAAGGCTTTTAAGGCCTTCGGAAACAACAATGCGGCTCTAAAGTTTGAAAAAACCAATAAAGACGCTTGGCGAATTTTTTGTCAAGATCATGATCAAATTACCATCCAATACAGTTACTACGCAGCTGAACTCAATGCTGGTTCAAGTTTCTTAGATCCGACGCAACTTTACATTAATCCAATCAATTGTTTTTTGTTTGATGCTCAAAATGTAGACCAACCCTATTCGATTAATCTTCACATTCCTTCAAATTGGCAAATTGCATCGGCTCTTCATTTTGATTCCAAAAGAAATTGTGTTGTCCCGGATTTTGACACGCTAGTAGATAGCCCTTTTATATGCAGTTCGCAAATAGATAGACGGAGTTATCAAGTCAATGGCGTAGATTTTCATATTTGTTTTAATGAACAGAAATTCATTCCCTGGGAGCGCGTTCTTGATGATTTTAAAAAATTTACACAGCGACAATTACAAGATTTTGGAGAATTTCCAAACAATGAGTTTACGTTTTTAATTCAATCTTTACCTCACATAGCATATCACGGCGTAGAACACTTAAAAAGCACTGTAGTTGTTTTAGGGCCTTCAAGCCAAATGTTCAACGAACGATATTGGGAATTGCTCGGTGTTTGTTCTCATGAATTATTTCATGTTTGGAACATCAAAGCACTTCGACCTGCGGAAATGAAACCCTATGATTATAAAAAAGAGAATTATTCTTTTTCGGGCTTTATATATGAAGGTGTTACAACCTATATGGGCGATATATATTTGTTGCGCAGTGGTGTCTTTACTTTAGAACAATATCTCGAAGAATTTAGCAAACAAATCCAAAAGCACTTTGATAATCCGGCGCGATTTTCTATGAGTGTTGCAGATGCTTCCTTTGATACTTGGTTAGATGGTTATGTTGCGGGGGCTCCTGGTCGAAAAGTGTCAATTTATACCGAAGGTTGTCTATTGGCCTTTTATACTGACTACCGAATGCGCAAAGCAACGAATAATAAATATGGACTCGAGCATGTGATTAAAACGCTTTATTTCAATTTTAGCAACACAAATATAGGTTACACTACCCAAGACTATCAAGCCGTGCTTGAAAACTTGAGCGGAGAATCATTTGAATCATTTTTCAATGATTATGTGTTTTCTACAAAGGCCTATGAGGCATTATTGATTGAAGCCCTCGACTATTTTGGCTTGGAACTCAGCCAAAAACCTGTTGATAGTTACATTGAGGCTCGCTTAGGCGCAAAAGTGACAGCAGAAGGTAAAGAATGGCGCGTTATTTCAATTTTTCCTGGTTCTCCGGCAGATACGGGCGGCTTAGCGCTTGGCGATATGATTTTGGGGGTAAATAATCATCGTGCACTTCCAACATTAGATTATAGTCTTGCCTTTTTTGAAAGTCAACCTAAAACCTTGCTTGTTGAAAGAAATGGGAGCTTCCTTGAACTCTCAATTCCTGAAGTTGACCGTGTTTTTTATGTGGCAAATAAAGTGTTGCCAATTTCAAAGATGAGCACCAAACAACAAAAGGACCAAAATTTGTGGTGCAACTAATTATCGAAAAATTCTTCTGGAAAATTCAGCAATATTAATTTCTCACTAGCACGTGTAATAGCTGTATACAACCATCGAAGATACGCTTTATTCTTGCGATCTTCAGCAATAAATCCGTAATCAATGTAAACATGTGCCCATTGGCCACCTTGCGCTTTATGTACGGTTACGGCATGCGCATATTTCACTTGAAGCGCATTAAAATAGGGATTTTTCAAAATCTCTTTTCGACGTTTTTGTTTATTCTTGATATCTTCTAAAGAAGTTTCAATGGTCATATATAATTTCTTGAGCGTTTCGAGGTTTAAATTTGGGCCATCTGTATACAAACTTTGTATATGAACCAAACAACTCATTGCTCCTTGTTCTGGATAATCTACAAATTTCAAATCGAGTAGTGCAAAATCAAATCCATAAACATTTTCAAACTTTCTAACACCTTCGACCAAAGCAATTTCTCCGTTTGCGATAAAACCCATTTTTGATTCTTTATCCAACCAATAATAATTGTTCTTAACCACCATTAAGACATCGCCTTTTTCAAAAACCTCTTCTCTAAAAAACAATCGACTCCTAATCTCTAAATTCCATTGATTCGCCCTTTTATTTGAAAGCGTGAGTAAGATTGTTTCATCGGCCCCTACTTGCCTTATAGAATGCTCTAATTGGTCTTGAAAATCAATGCCACTAATTTTCATGACCGCAGCATTATTAGCAATACTAAATTTTGGAAGAATGGGTTGCTCAAAATGTGGTAGTTGACGCAAATGAGTTGCAACATTTAAAATATCCGATCCTGCGTCTACACGCACCACCTCTTTTAATTCGCTTTGCCAAATTTTCAAAGAAGAAAAATAGGATTGCATCATGGTAGAATTTAATGCTATACTATCTTTTTGACCAACGGGTGGCAATTGCCCATTATCTCCTATTAAAATTAAATGACAATTTTCACCACCGTAAACATATCGAATTAAATCGTCTAGTAGATTTGTTGTTTCAATTGATTCTGAAGAACTAAGCATTGAAGCTTCATCAATAAAAAACAATGTGTTTTTATGCAAGTTTTTAGCAAGTGTTAAACGCTGAGAACCTAACTCATCTGATGAAAAGTAGATATGCCTATGTATAGTACTTGCAGCAAATCCAGCATAATTAGAAAGCACCTTTGCCGCTCTTCCTGTTGGTGCAAGTAGTTTAAAATTAAGTCGCTCACGCTGCATTTGAGCAACGATATATGCCACTAAGGTTGACTTTCCTGTACCTGCATACCCTGTTAAAATCCATAATTTATGTGCTTGGTTTGCTCTTAAGAAAAGTAAGAACTGTTCAAAAGCATTTTTTTGTCCTTCGGTGAATTGAATTTGCTTTTCGGTGGTCATGTGGAAGTGATACTAACAAAATTAAATATTGTAGCTTTGTATTGAAGGTCTATTGGATTAGACTTATAAACAAAGCATGAAGTCTTTAGTACTATATTTTTCAGAGTCAAGCCTACAATTGATCCAAGTGGGATCAGAAAAACCGCTTTTGCGAAGCATTCCCATTGATATGGGTAAGCCTTTTGCACGAGACTATATTACTGAGGCAATCAAGGAAGTTTTAATAGATCATCAATTAGAGAAAATTCTTTGGTTTGGTGCCGATTACACCTTATTTCCGCTCGATCTATTTGATCCAAATAACCTTAATTCATATTATGAATTAAATCAAGGTCCGATTCCTGCCAATTGTACATTGACCTACCAAATATTAGAGAAAGCCGGTATTGTAATAATCTTTAGTGTGCCAATTTGGTTATATGACTATGCCAAATATGAACTGCAAACAACCCAATTAAATCATGTGGTATTAATGCCACTAATTCAAAGTTTTTACCAATTAAATGGCAACCTAGTTACTATAATTATAGAAAATCAACATTTTGTGCTTACGGTCTTAAAAGAAGGTAAATTGCAAAGTATTACGACCAACGATTATCAACAAAATCCAGATATTCTATATTTCTTACTGGCGCAACAGCAAAAAATTAAATTGGCGCAACCTGTTGAACTGCACATTTTTGATGCTACTGATCTATTTGATTCAGAGGCCTTTGGTGCGCTTCTCAAGCAGTTTAAAGATTTTGAAAATTATCATATCAATTTTCATTCTTGTTCCACTTATCAAAATCAAATTCTGTGCGCATCATTAGAGGTTCATTAAAAGGCAAACGTTTTGCCACACCTCCTGGCTTTCCATCTAGGCCGACTACGGATTTTGCCAAGGAAGGTCTTTTCAATATTCTAGACCATTTAATTGATTATTCAGATTTTAACATTCTGGATCTTTGTGCGGGAACAGGAAATATCTCCTTTGAATTTGTAAGCCGCGGCGTAGAAAAGCTCTTGGCCATTGACGATCATCCACGCTGTGTGCAATATCTCAAGCAAAACGTCAGTAGTTTAGGCATCTCAAATCAAATGGGGGTGTACAAATCAGATTGTATTGTCTATTGTCGCAATGCAAAAAATGTAAAATATAATCTAATTTTTGCCGATCCACCCTATCATCTAAAATTTCATGAGGAGCTCATAAATATTATTTTTGAAAAATCATTGCTAGAACCCGACGGGTTATTAATTATTGAACACGGCAAACAACATGACTTTTCAAATCTAAAATACTTTGATGTTTGTAGAAATTTTGGAAATGTTTATTTTAGTTTTTTTAAGCGCAAATAATGAAACGTTGTCTCTTTCCAGGAAGTTTTGATCCTTTCACAAAAGGTCACGAGGCTATCGTTGATCAGGCGCTAGAAGTTTTTGATGAAGTTTATATAGGCATTGGGGTCAATTCAAAAAAAACTGGACTTTTTTCCCTCAGCCAAAAAATCAATCATATTGGAACAATTTATAAAGATAATAGTCGTGTGTTTGTTTCATCATATGAGCATCTATCTGTTGTTTTTTGTAATGAGATTAATGCGACCCATATTGTTAGAGGTTTGAGAGATGTAAAAGATTTCGAATACGAAAGAAGTATTCGACATATGAATCATGCCATTTCCAAAATCGAAACAGTATTTTTTATTTCAGACCCTAAAAATAGCGCCGTAAACTCAAGTATTATTAGAGAATTATACCAAAATGGTGCTGACATCACGCAATTTGTAACCAGACCAGAATTACTCGTTTGAACCTCGTGCAATCCTTTTTATTTTTTTTAATAGTCGCATTGCCAGGGTTCTGCAAAGCCCAAGTAGAAATTTTTGGCCTATCGTTTTGGGATTCACCAAAACTAGAGATTTATGAGTTGGACAACCATTTAAGTAAAGAAAAAAATTTCTTAGCTACAGTTGAACCAGACTCTATGGGAATCTTTAAAACATTAATTGAATTAAATGAAATAAGCACTTTACAAATTTGTGATGAGCAACGATGTGGGTTTATATACGCCCAACCAAAAACACGATACCTCATTGAATTACCTTATGATAATAACTTAGAAAATTACAATGAAACGCAAAGAGAAATAGAATTGTTTTTTTATAAACTCGATAGCAATGATATAAACTATCAAATTTTGGGATTTGAGGCATGGATGGATAATTATCTTGCCGACATCTATCCTTTAAAAGATATCAAAAGCAATGAATTTATTATCAAAATAATGGAATTCAAAAATGAAGCAGCTCGCGTTTATGAAAATATTGAAAATCCTTTTTTGCTCAACTATATAAAATACAGCATTGGACTTACTATTGATAACTTTTCTATAGTTGGAGGCCCGTCTAAAGAGGATAAATATGACTTTTATTTACAAAATGATACCATTGATTATAGTCAACCAAAACTCATTGAATATGCACAACAGTTTTATCAGGCATACGAGGCCCAAGTAAACCAATTAATTGGTCAAGAAATAAATTATGCTTTTGCGGCTAGTAATGCTTCCCAACTTATCAGCGCGCTCATGAAGGATCCATACATTTACAATCAAAATTGGGCGGAATTTGTGGCTTTAGAACTCATTTTGGCATATGATCAACAAAACCGCATTGAAAAACAGCAATCAATAAAAATGCTGGAAGACTTGTCTTTTTATGGCCAGCAACCGGGATTAAGAAAGGCGGCTGCCTATTTTTTAAAATCTAAAAATAAATTGAGTAATGGTCAATATCTTCAACGAGGGCATTTGGAAAAAGATTTAGGCCTTTTATTAAACCAAGATGAATTGCTTTATTTACATCATTATGTCCCTGGCAATCAAAAATGTATCAATGAAATGGAAGCACTTAAACGCTTTGTCGCTCGATATAATGGAAAAGTCCAAGTAATTAGTTTTTTTTCTGATGAAATTCAATGGACAAACGCCGATAATAAAGCATTTGAAGCGGTAACTTGGCAACGCACAATATTACCAAAAACAGATACATTATGGGAGTTATTAGACTGGGGGGCTGCTCCTGGATATGTGTTGACAGATGAAAATCTTAAAATTCTCGAACTCAATGCTCTTGGGCCGCTTCCAAACGCAAGAACACAAACCATCGATTTAACTATTCAGCAATACTTATCAAATCATTAAACGAAAAGCTAATCTTCCAAATAATGTATTTCTAAGGCTCCTTGACCCACGGAAAATTGATAGTGATTTTGCTGTCTAAGCAACCAATCGGCAAATCCTCCGTTGATAATTTCTTCAAAAATCTTACTTGACGTTTTGCTTTTAAATGTAGCATTTCGCTTTCTTAAATCCTTCAAATAGAGTTGTTGCATTGACGTGAAGTCCGATTGCTTTTGGGTTGGAGAATAAACTATCGATTTATCCTCATTATAAACAAACACACCTACTCTATTGAGCCTTGTCAATTGTGATTGACAATCATCGCACTTCAGTTCATAACGGATTACTGGGTCTGGAGGTATAATTGTTTGCTTTTTTGGAATTTGCATCGTTTGAATCTCTTTTCCGAGCTCATTAGGAATGGTAACTATTTGCGTAAGCTCTACTTTAGTATCTATGAGGATGCCACTCTCTTTTAGGGCTTTTGCCTTGGCTAAGTCTATGCGTTGGCCTTCAAAATATGCGACAATAAAAGCATCTTTAATACCTTTAGCCACCGCCTCTTGTTGCCTTTTTTTAGCGGCATTCAAATCTTCGAATTTACCACTCGCATAACGGTATTGGCCTTTGTTGTTTCTTGCTTCTATTAAATCAGGAAGACCAAATGGTGCAGTACTCGTAAGCGGTTTATTGTATACACCAATCTGAACACTGTAAAATAAACCAACACCAGGTTCGGCAAATATTTTCTGATTTGTATTGGTACTTGTTTCTTTGGCTAAATCATTTTGCTCCAAAAGACGTCCTTGCCCTAAAGTTAATCGATCACAATTATTATAGGCCACAACAAAAGCATCGTTGTAACCAAGCGCTCGAATATTTTTTTGTTGAGCTAAAGCCTCTTTTGACGACCTAAAATAACCAGCCATATATACCGTTAGACCATTTTGAAGGACCCTACCATCAACAGGAGTAAAGTCGCGAAAACGATCTGAAGCTACAGGCTTTCGAAAAGCGCCTATTTGGACCCTAAAGACCAATCCATCGGGGCATGGCACATTAATCGGCAAGGGTTGGCTTATATCGATTTGTTTCTCAATTTTAAAAACGCTTGGGGCGCTTTTATTTGATTGCGCTTGTTCAACGTTTATTTTAGAAAGATCAATAACATACTCCTCTTGTATCAATGCCTCTAAAGTTTTTTGATTAGGGTATTGAGTAATTACTTCATGCTGATTTTCAAGTTTTTCGAGAAGTTCCTCTTGTTGGTTCATCAATATCAACAATTCTTCCTTCTTGGTTGTATCGAATTGATTATCTGCAATCATTTGCTGATTTTGTTGTAATTCAATTTTAAGTTGTTCAAATGACCAACGCAGTTGGATATAGTCAAGATAAGATCTTATTAAATCCTCTTGCTGTAGCATGTTTATTTTAAAATCTTCAACAGATTCGTTAGCCAAAGAAAATGTTACCCCATCCTCTAAAGCATTTAATTCTTTCGGGGTTAAGGCCAAGCCCTTAAATTCAGAATCTAAAATAAAAACATCTGCTGTTTGTGCATTAATCTTAGCCAACTCGACAAAAAAAGCATCGACCTTTTCGGCAACCTTTGCCTTGCTGTTAACTTGACTAAGAGAATTAAGCGCCTGAATTTCGGTCAAAACCTCTGTGTTTTCTGTGTTTTCTATCTCAATCAATGAGGCATTGTGACCAGCTATAGATTCTTGTTCAAGGCCATTATTCTCGTTTTGCTGTTCTGCTTGTGTAGTAAGGGCATTTGGATCTGTTTGTTCAATGATTTGTTCCCCTGCACGCTCTTCGCTTGCTAGAATTTCTGTGGGCGCTTGCTCAATTTCAGCAGTATTGTGTGTAGCTACGGATTCTTCTTCACGGCTATTATTCTCGTTTTTCTGCTCTGCTTGTGTAGTAAGGGCAATTGGATCTATCTGTTCAATGATTTGTTCCCCTGCACGCTCTTCGTTAGCTAGAATTTCTGTGGGCGCTTGCTCAATTTCAGCATTATTTTGTCTAGCTACGGATTCTTCTTCACGGCTATTATTCTCGTTTTTCTTTTCATTACCTTCCTCGGTTTTGGCAATTGCATCTAATTGCGCAAGTTGGTTATTAATTTGATTGTAAATAATATCCTGTTGGGCATACTCTGCAACTAATTCTTGAAAACTTGCATGTCCATCTAAATTTGGGGTTTTTTCATTTTCTGCTTTGGTCAGGTATTCATCAATGCGTTCATCTTGTTCAATAATTTGCAGTATTTGTTCTTGCATTTCCCTTTGAGCAGATAGCTGTTGCTCTATATCAATTAATAATATACGCTGATTTTCTAGATTTTCAATTGCTGATTTTCTCTGGGTTTGTTCCCTTTTTGATTGCAACTCAAAATTCGAATTTAATTGATTAACTTGCTCGTTTAGCCTTTGTAATTGTTCCTTGTTTGCCGCTTGGTCACGTAAAGTTTTTTGAAGTTCATATTGTTGACTTGTTTTTTGCGCTTCAAGCGCTTGTGTTGCATCAAAGGCAGCAATCTGCAGATATTGCTGAATTTTGCTTTGCTGTTCATTCCAGTTATCGATTAAGGAAAGTGTATCATTTTTTAGTAACTTGAATTGATTTTGTTCATTGAATTCTTTAATGTTTTTTAAAAGCACTAAATCGGGAATATTCGCATTTTGATTAATCTCAATCCAGAGCTTTGCCAATGACAATGCAGATTCAACTGCTTCTAACTCATTTTTAGTTTCTTGTAAGTCATCTCGTGGAGCATTGGTTTGAATTAATGTGCTTAATTCTACAAGCAATTTCTCCCTTTCATTTAATTTTTGTTCAAAATCATTTCTCAATATAGCGAGCAGACTCGCCTGATTCTCTAAACTTACTTCTGCGGCAATTAAGGTGTCGACGAGCTTGGAAACAAAGGCAGCCGTATCCTTGGCATTAATACCCCATTGTTGTTCAAGTGTAAATTGATCTAAAATGGTGTTGTCAACACTTTTCCTTTGTGGTTGTAGCAGAAGGCCTTGGGCCGCATTGAGTTGGATTTTTGATAAGCTCGACAGCGCCAATATATCATCATTTGGACGAATCTGATTTAGTACTTGCCATTGTTCTTTTCCCAACTCATCATTAAAATAACGAATTTGTTGATATAACATTGATCCGTTTTTTAATGTTGGCATTTCGAAACGAGTGAAATATGATCGCGAAGCGCCATCAACGTCAATTTCCATTTTATAAGGACCCGCGCCTAAAAGAACCACTTGATAATCTCCATTTTCGTCGGTTAAAAATGGACCAAAAACCTGATTACTTTTAATATCAATGAATTGAAGACTAAGCGCACTTGATCCAGGCTGTAATTCATCTGAAAAATGTCCGTAGAATACAAATGAAGGACTGATTTCTTGCTCAACTGCCAAGGTGTAAATTTCGTATTGACCTACAAGGCCCTGTCGATTGGTCGCAAAATATGCCTTTTCTTGCTTCCTATCGATGACGTAAAATAGATCGTTTACAGGACTTGAATATGGGTATGGCAATCTTTGAATATTACTTGCACTACCATTTCCAAGATTAAAATCGGCTTTAAAAATATCATGCCCCCCGATACTATTTGCAGTTGAACTAAAATACAAGCTTCCTGTTTGAGGGTCTATGAATCCAAAAGTTTCATCAGAAAATGGAGTATTAATTCCTCCTGAAATAAAAATCAATTCCCCCCAATTATTTTCCGCATCCTTAAGCTGTAAATATAAATCTAGTTGATCGCCTTTTGGACCGTAAGATGCCAAAATTCGATACTTCATTCCACGTTTATACGCATAAACAGGCACAAAATTATGTTTGGCGTTATTTTTAGTATGTAGCTCAGGGGCTTCATAAAAAGTATAATCATCAGAATTGAAAGGATAGGCATTATAGAATTTTTGATTCGTTATCGCATCTATAGATAAAAGAGGCAATTGCACATAAGCTTCAATCTCGTCTTTGGCTCTTTGACATTGCGCAATTAGCTTCTGCACATCTTTCGGATTTTTTATTTCTTGGCTCGCATCCCGATACATTTCAAAAAGCCTAATGGCAGGGGTAAAAAAGTACTGTTCCTGATAGATTAATCCACGATAATAAAAAATGAGTGGGTCAGCACTTTGATTAAGTCCAAGAACAACATCGAAGTATTTTGCCGCTTCTAAATGGTCTACTGCTTCGTAAAGACAAACACCGTATCGATAATTGTACAATGGATTTTGCTGATCTTTGGCCAATAACTGCCGGTAATCGACAAGCGCAACAGTATACTGCGATTTTGAAAAAGCTTGTTCTGCGTGTTTCTCTAAACTGGTTTGATTTTGGGCAATAACAAAATAAGATTGCCAAAAGAACAAAATAAATACGATGTAAAGATGTTTTTTATTAATAAACACAATGCACTGAACCTTTCTTTTTTTTACGTTTTTTTTGCAAAAAGGTTCATCCTATTCTCAGTACCATTAAGTAAACGCTTAATATTTTTATTATGAGCCCAAATTACAAGTACACCTAAAATTACTGTAAAAACTATCATGATCCTCGTATCATTTTCAATGATAAAATAGGAAACCATAGGAAAACAAAGTGCAGAAATTATTGCCCCTAAAGAAACAAAGCGTGTGCTGAGAAAAACAATTAAAAAAATGCTCAGACATACTATGGCTGCAGATGGGTTTATGCCAAGTACTATACCAAGTGAAGTAGCTACTCCTTTGCCGCCCTTAAAATTGGCAAAAACGGGAAAAACATGCCCAAAAACGGCAACGAAACCACCTATTAATTTTAAAATTAGCAATTCATCTTTAAATCCAAGAAACAATTCTGTTGGAATAAGATAAACCATTAGCACGGCAAACACCCCTTTTGTTACATCAATAAAAAGCACTGTCCATCCAGCGCGTTTACCCAAAACCCGAAAACTATTTGTGGCGCCTGCATTTTGACTACCATGCTCGCGAATATCAATTCCTTTGGTGAATTTTCCAAGCCAAACAGCAGTCGGAATTGATCCTAAAAGATAAGCGCCAAAAATTACCAATACAATTATCATTTTGCTTATTTATTTAAGGATAAAGACCGCAATTTAGCTAAAATTAATGAAGCCGTCTGTTCTTCTGTAGCTTGATAAATAAAGTTTTTAGCCTTTCTTTTATCTGGTTTTAAGGCTTCTAAATTTGTCATCATTTTACTATTTGAAGAATAAATTGAAAAGGATCCGTCCTTCTTTTGATGCGTGTATTGGAAAACATAGCGCGTTCCGTCAAAGGTTTCCATTAACCAATAAAATGCGGGTGAGCCTTCTTGTCCTAAACTTTGCACAAATGCCTGGGTAAAAGTTATGGGCTGAGCAATAGCTGTTCCATTTATTGAAATTAATCCTACTTGTTGGGCCTTACTAAGCAGCCCTTTATCCTGTTTTGCTGCATTGGGTTTATTAGCGCCAAAGCTTTCTAATACAATGCCACTTATGATGAATGTTTGGGAAAGCGTATTTGGCATCCGCTTAAGTTTTTCTTCATCAAAATCTTTGAATACATCTTGTGCATCTTTGCTATTTGACCATGCTATCATGCTAGAATAAAGTCCGTCAAGAGGTTTTTTAATATTGTATTCAGGAGCACCTTCCTGTCCTTTAATTTGATCTATGATATCTGCTAAAATTGCATTTTCTATTGGAATGCTAATTCGGGCATTGGCTGCGATACGCGTTGCCTTTGTAGTTTGTTCATAGCTAATTTTACCATCGTATTCAATGTCAATTGCACTGGTTTGGATCCCTAAAGTAATTTTACCATAACCTTCTAGGTTACAATTTTCGACATCTAAAACCAACAAGTTTGAAATACTATCTGCTCCATCTAATCTGGCTTTGGATCCAACTTCAAAACGCTTGTTTAATTGATCGTATTGCAAGTATCCTGATGCACTAAATAAGCTTGGATCCTCTTCTCCTTCTAATACAGATAAGAATGCCGGGTAGATTCTAAGGCTATCATTTCTGTCTGTATCGCGCCATAGAAAACCTAATGCCAATTTACGGCCAATTGCATCACTGGGCTCTGCAGGAATCGGAATTTGAATTTGCTCTGAATTTATCGTGTCTTTAAAGGTCATCCAAGATTTATTATAACTGCAAGGATGTGTCAATTTGGTAGAACCTTCTAAGAGCAAACCTTTTTGACTAGCGTCAATTTGTATTTTGCCGAAATAAGCAAATTCTGGACTCAAGCGAAATTCTTCTTTTTCTTCAATTTGTCCAATGGCAACCGTTTTGGTTTGAATATATGAAATTGAACTCATTGATATTATGCTTTTAGAACTATCGCGATCATAATACGGATAATTGCCTTTGCCCGTGTAGTTCAAACGACCCCCAATTTGAATATCCGCGTTTTCAAAGCGGTGAAATTTCGTAATGTAATTGGCTAAAACTTGGGCATTTTTTAAGGTGTCCATTACTGCTGCTTTTTGGATTCGGACGCGCGAAGAATCAGGAAAAATTCTTGCATCCCCAACTTGGACATATTCAACTGCATCACATAATATCAACTGCGTCTTCAAATCATACTTGGCGCTTAAAGATTTAAATTGTAATGAGTCTTGATTGATATTTGTCGAAAAGAAATTGTTTCTAGCCAGGTCTGCACCACTTTCAAAGGTAGTTTCACCACCTTTATTTTTCTTAAAGTCTAGAGATTCGCCGTCGATAAACCAAGTAAATTTATCCATTTGGCAATAGTATTCATTTGCCGGGAACATGATTCTCTTGGTGCCATTGGAATTGAATTGGCCAATACGCGTAGCAAAACTAATGTGTGTTTTCATTTCATCAGATTGGATGGCCAAAGGATTTTCACCGTAATTCGAAAAGCGATTACGAAGGGCAAATGCAGCATTTTCCGAGAAAATATCTTCATGCGTATAAGTGTACAATTCTGAAGAGAGCTGTGCCTCTTTGTAAAACATAGTGCCTCTTCCTGTCATCGCTTTTTTGTCGATTAAAATTTCTCCTTTTAAAAGCAGCTCCTCTTCAAAAAGCAATAAGGGCTCATCACCATATGAAGCGATGCGCAATCTATCCAAACGGGGTTCAAAACTCATGTAGGCCCTTTGAGATTTAGCTAAAGGGTAAAGGGTGGAAGTTTTTTGTACGGGTGCCCAAAAATTGACCAATCCGATTGTTGAATCAGGTAAAAAAGTAAGTTTTTTAGACTCAGCTGTTGTATGTATAAAGGAGATAATACCAGCACCTTGAAGCCCATTATGGGATAAATATATTTGATTTTTATATCGCGAATTAGTTTCATAAAATGGATAACCTTCTTCAGGAGCCCGAGTGATAAAACCAAAAGAATAATCATTCATGATGCGAACAGGATTTTCTATTCTTGGAAAAATCCCTGCTGAAAAGAGACTCCCGTTGAGTGCAAAGCTCTGTTCATCAAAATTGTCCAAACTATCCAATTCAAAAAGGTCTACTTCATAATAGAAACGAGTAGAATCATAGGCCCCATTTAGAATAGACTTATCACTATACAAAATCTTAGATTTAGCAACGGACTGGAGAATTGGAAAATCGGTACGCGCGCTCGGATTACCACCTTTATTTTCAGGTTCATCTATGTAGAGTATACCGCGCAATCCAGTGATGTCATTGACCATATCAATCTGTTGTGATCCATCCTCTTTACGAAGTGGATTCACCTTAAAATGTGTGGTTTTTGTCGTGAGCAAATTGACTAGAAAATTATCGTAATCAAATTTGGCATAAGCTGTTTTTAACTCACATTTTCCTGCCTTTAACCACCCAGAGAAGCCTATGTCTCGATTTTGATACATGGCAATAACAGAGGTGTCTGGAAAGATACTCACTCCTTGAGATGGAGAAAGCACAATTTGTTCTACATGATGAAAGTTCAATTCATTTTTTAGCAAATCAATTTTCGCATATGCGGCCTCATTTGTTTGTCTTAAATCACTCTGAATAGAAATATTATCAAAATCTCCTCTTCCTTTCACCGCGGCAGCATATGCAAGCAGCTTTGGACTTATTTGCCACTTTTTTGATTGCCCGTCTGAAATTAAAAATCCTGCACTTCCCATATCGACCAGTAAGGGCTTAATCTGATCAATGGTGCGTTGCAATGCACTTGCCAATTCACCTTCTGAAAATATTGTTCTTCCACTATTTTCGACAAGTTGAGAAAATTGAGAAAATGGATCTCTGTTGCCCATACCCGAAAACCTTTGATACAAGCTTCTGTCAAAATAATTCATCGATTCAAATCGAGCAATTTTTCGCTGTTGACCAGTCCCCACATCAAAGGTATAAAATGGATAATTGCTCCCTTTCTCCCATTTAAGAATAGGCGCATAGCAATACATTTTATAATAAGAATCGACAAACGGAATTAAATCTGAACCCCTTTGAATGGAGGCCAAGGTTAATTGTTGCAATTTTTCATCAAAGGTGAAAAAGCATTCCTTGATGCTCAAAGAATCTCCGTTATCGTAGCGCATTACTGCAGAAGCATCCCGTGCTAAAATCTGGTTAATTGTCATTTGAAAACCACTAGCGCTAACTTCAAATAATGTTTTTTCGTCTTTTTTAAAAATGAGTTTTGCGGCTTTTTCACGTCCACCTTGACCAATGAAGTCTGCGCCTTGTAGTGTGAAACTCCCTTCATAATCCATTTGTGGCCTAAGTTCCTTTATTTGAAGTCGCCTTTCGTAAGATACAAATTGTGGCGCCTTTTCTCCTTCAGACAGGTCAAGAATTGTCAAATCTGTCAATTTTCCGAGAATTGGTTGGGAAAAATAAGGTGTAGAAAGCAAAACTGTATCTGCTCGGAGCTTTGCAAGCTTCAAATCTGCCTTATAATTACTTAAAGCCGCATAAGTTTGTTCGCGTTGTAAACCAGCTTTTTCCCATGATATAATTCCATTATCACCTTTCCAACGCCTTGAAATTACATCTAGTTTACCCGAAGTTTTATAAATTACAATTGAATCGTTAGCATGCTTATTTGATCCTATTTGGGTACAGATTAAATCAACTTGATCGGCGTCGATATAAAGATTTTTTCCATCAACCCAATGTAGTATTCCACCTCGAATAGACCAAGTAAAATCACGCTCCTTGTAAAGCGATCCAAATCGGAAAAAATCAACTGAAAAATCGAGTAAACTGGTCAATTTATCATCGTTATTTTCTGCATATTGCGTCACGTAGTTAAACCATGGATTGGCAAGATCCTGACTTACTTTGTTCTCATAAATACCAATGCTAGCCTGTAAAAAATCAAAAATTTCTGGATAAATTGGCACGTCCTTTTTTTGCAATTCGTTGCAAAATTTTTGAATTTTTAAAAATTGCGTATCGTTTAGCGTCGAACCCTTGATGAGTTTTGGAAGGACATCTTTTAAGTAATGTTGTGCCTCATCATCACTTACGGATTGTTGCCAAGTTTTTACAAATTTATCGCGATCGGAAGGAAAGTTTTGAGAAAAACCCCATTGTTGACAGAAGATTAAAAAAAGAACAAATTGAAAAAATCTAATCATGTTATTTTTATTAAGTGCAAGGCCGCCCAATTTTCGCGCTCGTACAATCCGTGAAATTTAAATCCAATTTTCTCTGCGGCCGATACCAATTGGGGAGCATCTGACACAAAAAAACCGCTGAGCAATAGTATACCACCTCTTGTTAAAATATTGGCATAAGTTTTTAGATGTTCTAGTAGAATATTCTTATTAATGTTTGCCAAAACAATGTCGAATATTAATTCAGGAATACTTTCTAAGCCGCCATGTATTGCATTAATTCTTTTGCAATTATTTAAAACAATATTCTCGGCAATATTTTCTGCTGACCATTCTTCTATTTCTATTGCCACTATTTGATTTGCACCCAAAAACTCTGCCAAAATGGACAAAACGCCTGTTCCTGCTCCCATATCGAGCACTCTTTTGCCATTAAAATCCAAACTGAGCATTTGCTGACAAACGAGGTGAGTTGTTTGATGATGACCTGTCCCAAAACTCATTTTTGGTAGAATTTGTACTTCTAAACCATTGAAAGGAGCCAACTGATGAAATGGAGCCTTGATTCTAAGTTGATCAGAAATTAATACAGGCTCAAATTGAGTCTCCCAATCTTTATTCCAATTTTGTTGAACAATGACTTGCACATGGTATCCAACTAATGTTGCCCCTTTTGAAGCCAATTCAAAAATCAAATCATGGGTAGCTTTTGGATCAAAATTTTCTTCTTGAATATATGCTTTTAAACAAGCATTTTCTTCTACAAAACTCTCGTATTCAAGTTCGGCCAGATAGGCCACAAAAATATCTTTCCAGTGGTTAAAATCTTGAATTTCCAGCGTCAATTCATAATAATTCATGTGTTAAGCGCTTTCCAAAGTTCATAAAAAATAACTGGGTCTAGAGATGCCCCTCCAACTAAAGCGCCATCTACGTTTTCACAGCGAAAAATATCCTTTGCATTTGATTGATTTACACTACCACCGTATAATATTGGGACTTGATTAGCCACTGACCCAAAACGGTCTATCAAATAGCTACGAATAATGTTATGCATTTGCCCAATTTGTTCAATTGAAGCACTCTCTTCAGTGCCTATTGCCCAAATAGGTTCATAGGCAACAACTAATAAATGTAAATCTTTACTTGATAGGCCATTTAAATTACTCGTAAGTTGCCCAAGAATAAAATCATTTTGCGCATTTTGTTTTCGGCAAGAAAGTGTTTCGCCACAACAAAAAATAAATGGAAAATCTTCATTTACACAGGCCACAATTTTTTGAATAATATCATCATCACTCTCTTTGCATAGTTGGCGTCTTTCTGAGTGCCCGAGCAAAACTGATTTTGCTCCAACGCTTTTAAGTTGTCCAATAGACAATTCACCTGTAAAAGCACCTTCGGTTTGAGAAGCGATGTTTTGAGCACCGACATGTAGCCCTATTTTGAGTACATCTTTAATAAATAAAGCGCTTGGGTAAATGCGCAATTGTGAATTTGTATTAGGCAAATCATGTGACTGAAAATTTGACAACCATTCATCTACCTGAGGCTGTGTTAAATACATTTTCCAATTAGCGGCTAGAATTTGGTTTCGCATAAAACGAAAATAAGCCTTTTCTCAGCGCAATTTCTGCTTTTCTAATTGGGTTTTCAAGTCTGCCTTGTTGAAAGCTTCAGCTCCTTCTGGACTACTGTAAAACTTTACCACATTTCCATTCCAAAGATAGGCCACACCGGGCACATCACGATTATTGCCTAAAACCTGCCAAAACTCAATAATATCGAGTACCTTATGATTATAGGAGGCACCTGCAAATTCAAAGAATGATGGTATCTCTTCTGCTGCTTCATCCATGAATAAAATTTGAATTTGAGGAAAATCTGCCATACTATTTTTTAGTGCAGTTAACTGCTTGGCTGTTGCCCTACAATGGTCGCAACTTGGCGCAAAAAAACAAAGTATTTTTTTCCCCTGATTTATGTTGGCAAAATAGGTTTCAAACCCTGACTTTTTCATTTTTGGACCTGTTTCTATCGGCTTGGCATGTAAAGTTGTATCAACTTGTTTTGGTTCGATTCCATTTTGACTTGTATCTGCAACTTCTTCTTTTAAAGTAACATCCTCAGTAAGCGCAGGCTGCGAATTATTCGTTACAGTTGTGGCTTTAAAAGTTGGAATAAACACAAACATCAAAAGCATGGAAATGCTAATAATTGTTGTTAAAAACCAGAAATTTGATTTTTTGGATATGTCATCGCCATAACGCTTCCAAAGAATGAAGAGTAATCCAATTGATAATAAATTTTTCATAATAGCTTCTAAAGGGGTCATGGGTAAAAGCGCACCAAAACAACCACAGTTGCCGGAATTGCCAACGGTTAATATCTGAATTGCTAAATGAACAACAAAAATTGCAAGCATAGAAACCGTTGCAGGTATCACTATTTTTTTTAAGTCAAAAGGAAATAACATTAAGAATCCAAGACCAAATTCAATACCAATAAGGGCTCTTGAAAATATTTTTGCCCACTCAGTAGAAAATCCAAGAGGATGTAATTGCTTAATTTCAAACATTGAAATAGTGCCATAGGCCGAAGGGTCAGGATAGATCTTTCCATAGGCAGAAATAATAAATAAAGCTGCAATAATAATGCGAATACTCCATGGAAGATAGCGGTCAAGCGTTTGCATAGGATCTTTTTTCTAAATTACTTTTATTTTAAGAAATTTTAAATTCTTTAACAGGCCCTTAACATTTTTGCAAATGAATAAGCGCAAATACACTGTAATTTAACATATCAAAATAATTGCCTTGAACCCCTTCTGAAACATGAGTTTCGCCTCTATTATCTTCAATTTGTTTAATGCGCATAATTTTCGATAAGATGAGGTCAGTTAATGAGCTTACGCGCATGTCTCTCCAAGCTTCACCATAATCATGATTTTTTCTTTCCATCAAAGATTTGGCCTCATCAGCAATTTCATCATATAAAACAATGGCATCTTGCGCTTGCATACTGTCTTGAAAATCAGCAGGATTTCTGACCTGAATAATCGCCATGATACAATAATTCACAATGCCCTGAAAAGCATCCTCTAAGGATTCACCAACTAAGTTTTTTCCGGTTTGTTGAATTGTTCTAATACGCTGCGCCTTAATAAATAACTGATCTGTAAGCGAACTAGGCCTTAAAATTCGCCATGAGAGACCGTAGTCCAATGATTTTTTTTCAAAAATCTCTCGGCAAATAGTCATTACATTTGTGTATTCTAATTGTGTTTGTGTCATGAGTCAGTCAAACGAAATAGGTAGCTTTTTTCCTAAGAATCGGTTTTTGAATATCAAAGGCCAACTCTTTGACTTTAGCCGACCAAAGATAATGGGAATTTTGAACATTACACCAGACTCGTTTTACAAAAATAGCCGTGTTCAAACTAAAACACAACTCATAAAAAGCGCTGAACAATTGGTGCTTTCTGGTGCAGATATATTAGATATTGGTGCCAATTCAACAAGGCCTAATTCGACTATTTTAAGCCCTGCTATTGAATTGGAAAGATTAGGTGAGTCTATTCTTGCGCTCAGGAAAGAATTCCCAACTACGCTTTTATCTTTAGATACCTATTTTGGCGAAGTGGCTCAATTTGGGATTGATCAAGGAATAGATATTATTAATGATATTTCGGCTGGACAATTCGATCCAAACTTATTTAAGGTCCTTGCTAAAAACAAAATACCTTACATTTTGAGTTATAATCGAGCCAATGAAGACAATTCAACAGTATTTGAGCTAAATCAAAAAAGAATTGTTTCAGATGCCATTGCATTTCTCTCTAGAAAAAAAACAGCGCTTCAAGAATTAGGATGTACTGATATTATCATAGACCCTGGATTTGGATTTGGCAAGTCCTTAAATGAAAATCATGAATTACTGCGCAACATAGAACACTTGCACATTTTAGGCGCACCAATTATGCTTGGGATCTCTAGAAAATCTATGATTCAGAAAGTATTGAATTGCAATTCGAGCGAAGCATTGAATGGTACAACCGCACTACATGCACTAGCCCTAAGCAAAGGTGTGCAGATTTTTCGGGTACATGATTGTGCTCAAATGAAAGAAGTTATTCTTTTAATGGACCGTTAAGATTTGCAATAAATGAAACTTTTTTACGTACTTTCGTATGATTGTACAACATTAATAAGCATATGAGAGCTTTTACCTTATTCTTAGTACTTTGCTTTGCTTGGAATGGCCATGCACAGGCACCTTCTGCAAACTTTACTATTTCAGATCCTGACAACATTCTATGTGAAGGCGACTGTATTTTCGTAGTGAATAATTCATCAGGTGATGATCTCACCTATTTATGGACCTTTCAGAATGGAACACCCTCAACCTACATTGGCCAAAATCCTGGGCCCGTTTGTTTCAATACAGCAAGTACGGCAGGGCCATTTGCCATTTCTCTTTCGGCTACTAATGCCCAAGGGGCAGTAAGCACAAGCACCCAATTTGTAACGGTATTACCAATGCCAACAGTTACTAGCACGCTTTCAGATACTCTAGCCGGGGTTTATGTAGTTATATCAGATACAACAATAGATATGTTCCAAGAAGCATATTTATACGCCGAAGGGGCTCCAATGGGGGGTAATTTATCTTGGTATCCAAGTGGTGTAGTTGCAGATAGCATTCCTGGTTGTAGTGCATGCGTTGCTGGTGATTCTCTTACTGTAACGCCTTTTTATACCACGTATTATGTTGTTCAATATGGTTTAAATGGTTGTTATGCATATGATACTGTATTGGTGAATGTAAACTTTGCAAATCAAGTTCAGGTAGTATTGCCCAATTCATTTTCTCCAAATGGAGATGGCGAAAATGATTACTTTAAGGTCCTTACAAATGTAGATGCAGATGGTAATTTTACCAATGGCTTTGTTGAAGGAGGTGCGCTTGCCGAAATTGATTTGCGTATTTTTAATCGTTTTGGGCAGCAAGTTTTCCGTACAACAGATGTAAATGAAGGCTGGGATGGTACCCTTAAGGGAAAGGAAATGAATCCAGCTACTTATACTTATATTCTCAATTTTAGGACCATAGATGGCCGTTCAGGCTCTCGTAAAGGAAACGTGACTCTTTTTAGATAAGCATATGAAAAGTAAAATATTCTTAACGCTGACTTTTGCTGGCTCCTTGAGTGTAGCAGCGCAACACGACCGATTAATTTCAAATTGGTCACAGTCCCAAATGATCTATAATCCAGCAGCTGTTGCTGTTTCTGGAGCAGACATGAGTTTTTTCACAAACCACCGCTCCCAATGGCTTGCCATACCTGAAATGGGAATAGGAATGAGAAGCAATTATCTCAACGGCGAATTTAGAATTAAGGAAGAAGGCTTGGCCAATAGCAATAATTTTGGTGTTGGGTTCAGCGTTTTAAGTGATCAAACAGGTACAGCGAATCTTTCGACACTCAGCTTTTCAATTCCAATAAATTATACCATTGCCTTAGATCGTCAAAATAGTCTAAGTGTTGGACTTTCACCAGGATTTATACAACAGGCAACTGATCGAAATAGCCAAACTTGGGAAAATCAATGGAATGGCAGTATTTTCGACCCTTCAATTGGCGTTGAAAATAGCCTCAATGGATCATATGCGACAATGGATTTAGGTACTGGTATTTATTTTCAACATCAACTCAGTAGCCGGTCTACTTTTTATGCAGGCTATGCGCTTAATCACCTCATTAAACCTAAAATGGCATGGTCTTTTAGCGGAGACAAAATGTATATGCAAATGGTATTGCATGGTGGTGCAGATTTGGCAACGCGAAATCGAGATTTCAGGATTCAACCTAATTTGTTATTCTTCAGAGAGGGTAACACCAATTCACTTACAGCTGGTGTGAATTTTGAAAACACGATTAAAGAGGGTTCGAAAATCACTGGAATCAACAAATCTAATTGTGTAAATTACGGTGTTTACTATAGACATAAGGATGCAGTTGTTGCTACTTTTGGAATGAAAATTTCCCAATTTCGTTTTGGCTTATCATTCGATGCGAACACTTCAAAATTAAATAGTGCTACTGGTGGTATTGGCGGCGTTGAACTCTATTTTAAAGCATTGATGAATTACAAAAAAATAAATGCGCAGTCTAAAATGAAATAATTGCGAGCCCTAAAACAGTATTAAAAAGCCTACCTTTCGGTAGGCTTTTTTATTCCACCGGTATGGATGAACAAAATGGATCGTTGCTTAAAATTCAGCAGTTGATCTTGCAATGCAAAAAGCGCTTTGGCGGTATAAATAGACTCAATAGGAAATTGCGATGATGCATTAAATTTGCCAATAAATTCATTGAGCTCAGAAGAACTTTTGGCATATCCACCATGATGATATTGATCTAGAATTTTAAGTTGATCAAATGAAAAACGCAAATGCGCAGTAGCTGGTTCCTGTTTTGCCTTAGTTGCTAATTTTTGCATTTCTGTTAAAGTATTAAACCCTTTTAAGACGGGAACCACCAATAGGATTGTTGATTTTGGAATCGATGCCAAAATACCAAGACTCGTTGTGGTAGTACCTTGAGCAACGACCACTACATCAAAGTCCTTATATCCATTTTGGGCCACTGCCTCAGTATAGATTTCAGTACAACCTAAAATACCCTGAGGATTGGCTCCACCTTCAGGTATATACCATACGCTTTTGCCATTGGTATAACTAAGACCAGAACTTAACTTATGTTGATTATAAAGGTCCCGTTTTAAAAATTTTAATCCCATTCCTAACTTTCCACATTCCATAAGTAGGGTATTGCTTTTAGCATTGAGCTCCTCTCCCCTTACCCAACCATACATGCTTTGTTTGAGCTTTATTGAAACGGCAGCGCTAGCAAGTAAATGATTGGAATAAGCACCACCATAAGTGTGTATTTGTTCAACCGCTTCGCGCTGTGCAGCCAATAAATTATGTTCCAATTTTCTAATTTTGTTTCCAGATATATATGCATCAATTAAATCATCGCGTTTAACGAACAATTCTATACCATGCTTGTTAGAAGTGGGTAATTGAAAACGATGCAAAGTTGAATTGCGTTTTAAATTTTCAAACCATTGTTGCAATTCATTAATCATGAGCGATAACATTTCTGGATTTTCCAAAAGAAATCAACTTGATAAAGAGGATTATTACCTCAGTGAAGAGGGATATATTGTTTTTACTGCGCAATACCATCTGAAAAGAGGGTATTGTTGTAAAAGCGGTTGTAAACATTGTCCATACGGTTTTAATCCAAAAACTGGCCACATAAAAGTAACCCCTGGGAATTAGTCTATACCTAACTCAGGATATCGCCCTTTATACTGCTTCAAAACTTTTTTTATCGTCACTACGTCGGCTTCGACATCTTCAGATGGCCAAATTATGCTGTGGAACCCACCAGTTCTTGTGGAATAGTCTATATAAACAATGTAAATGGGGACTTCTGCTTGCTTGGCAACATAATAAAAACCTTTTTTCCAATTTGGATTATATTTTCTTGTTCCTTCGGGAGTAAATACCAGAAACATCGTTTCATTTTTTTTAAAATGATCTATGGAAGTTTTAGTTAAATTATTTTTATTCTTTCTATCTACAGGGATTCCACCCAAAGCCTTCAATATCCAACCTAGGGGCAACCAGAATAGTTCTTTTTTCATCAGGAACTTTCCTTTGACTCCAAATTGATAAAAGGCCAACCGGCCTAAAAAAAAATCCCAATTTGATGTGTGTGGCCCAACTACAACAACACATTTTTTTATGTTTTGAGGTGGTTTTGATACTACTTTCCAACCTAGAATCCAAAAAATAAATTTTGCAAATAGCTTCATTTCTTAAAGTTAATCAAATCAACTTTGATATATCTTTACATGGTGAAAATACTTAAAGAACTATTAATTGGATGCTTCATTCTCCCTGTAATATTTGGGTGTTTTTACTTAAGTGCATTTTTAGATATACGACCTACTCGAGAAATTGAAACACCGCATTTTAAAAATGAAGTGTTTCATTTCACCTTCAATCCACTTCAAGTAATGCAAAGTTGCTTGCTTGAATTAAACTTACAATCTAAGGATACTGAATTACAAAATACATTAATTACACTTTCAAATTCGTTTGGTAAACAAAAAGAGCGTGTTTTACAAAATTTTAGATTAAATATTCAGGGTGCCGCTGGGTTTTTCGCAGTAGAACATCCCAAGCGGCAATTTAGATTTGTGTTTTTACCAGGTTCTGGATTAAAATTGGGGTGGCTTAATTCAGATCATTTTGTGGTAGATCAGGGAGTTTATATTTTTTTCAATGAACAATTAAATTCAGTTGATAAAAAATATTTTGAAGAAATGGTTTCACAAATTGCTTATAAACCCACAAAATATGTTGCAAATCAGTATCAATTTACTATTCATGGCGCTCTTTATACTTTAAATTTGGACAGAAACAAAATCCAAATTCAGCTTCCAGAACAAAACACGCATAGCATTTTAATTCCCAAAGGATTCCACATAAGCTTGCCCAAACCGGTAAATATATTGCCTAAGCCATTCTCATTTTTAGCTCCAATTGACAACTGTTCAATAAACTATTACGGTGCCAAAATGAAGGACTTTAACACAATTGATTTGGAATTTGAAGCCCTGTTAGCATTTGAAAATACCCACCAAGCAGATGAATTTTTAAACGCGATTATTAATAAATTTCCTAATTGGAATTGGCAAAAAAACTATGTCAACGTAAATGGAACAGTGTATGCTTTAAAACGAGAAAATTCCAAAACGCTGTACATTTGTAGTAGCCCTAAAAAATACATCCAAAATGGAAAAATTCAAAAACAAAGTGTGAATGTTCCTATGGTGATCAGTGGCGATCCAAAATTAATTACCAATGTAGAACAAGCCGGGTGGGTAATCGCCCTATTAGAATCCATACCACTTTACAGCGCAATAACTGATTTAACATCAAAGACAAAATTAGTTAGTACAAATAATCATAAGATTGTTTGGGAGCTAGATAAGAAATACTTCGTATCAGGAGAAATTTTAAAATTGATTAATACAACATTAGATTAATAAAAAGCCCCGTTGCACGCAACGAGGCATAACCACTCAATATTACTCAAACTATCTATCTAATAAAAAGCAATTCTCTAAATTTAGGCAGTGGCCAAAGTTCATCTTCGACGAGTAGTTCAAGTTTATCCGCATGATAACGAATTTCATCAAAATGAACTTTAACATGGTCACAGTAATTCAAAGCTTTTTCTTGAGCACTTTCTAGTTTATTTGCTTTTTTGCGCTGTTCTAACATAGCATCAGATGCCTCTTTCATTTTATTGAGATGCAAGGACACCTTTTCCAATAATTCAATCTGGGATTTGGCGGCTAATTTCCCTGCTTTTTCGCCAAGAATATTAAGCAATCCTTGAACATTAGCAATTAATTTATTTTGGTATTCTACTGCAGCAGGAATAAAATAATTCTGTACCAAATCACCCATCAATCTAGATTCTATTTGGATTTTTAAAATGTAATTTTCAAATTCAATTTCTGCCCGTGCTTCAAGTTCTCGCGGGGTAAGAACTTCCATCTCATTAAATAGTTTCTCTACCGCTTTATTTTGCCAAACCTTCAATGCTCGCGGTGTATCTTTTAAATTTGAAAGCCCGCGTTGCTCGGCTTCCTTTACCCAAGCATCGCCATATCCATTCCCTTCAAATCTTATTTTCTTTGAAGTTTTTATTAACGATTGTAATTCTTTTAAAATTGCTTCATCCTTGGTTTCACCATTGTTTATACGCTTATCTACTGCTGCTTTGAACAATCTTAATTGTTTGGCCATAATTGTATTGAGAACAATCATTGCCGAACCACAATTTGCAGAAGACCCAACGGCCCGAAATTCAAACTTATTGCCTGTAAAAGCAAATGGAGAGGTGCGATTTCTATCCGTATTATCAAGTAAAATTTGTGGAATTTTACCAATATTTAGTTTTAATTCTGTTTTGTCTTGCGGAGTCATTTTTCCCGCCTTGATATTTTTTTCTAAATCATCCAAAACGCTAGATAACTGCGTACCGATAAAGGCAGAGATTATTGCAGGAGGCGCTTCATTTGCACCTAATCTATGATCGTTACCCGCAGAAGCAATTGCAGCACGAAGCAAATCAGCATTTTCATTAATTGCGGCAATTGTATTTACAAAAAAAGTTAAAAATTGTAAATTGGACTTCGGATTTTTTCCAGGTGCCAAGAGGTTAACACCGGTATTGGTTGCCAAAGACCAATTATTGTGTTTTCCCGAACCATTCACGCCTGCAAATGGTTTTTCATGTAGTAAGACTCTAAAATTATGTTTGCGTGCAATTTTTTCAAGTAAATCCATTAAAAGAAGGTTGTGATCATTGGCCAAATTACATTCTTCAAATATAGGGGCACATTCAAATTGATTTGGTGCCACCTCGTTATGTCGGGTTGTAACAGGTATGCCCAGTTTCAATGATTCCACCTCAAATTCACGCATAAATGCACTTACTCTTTCTGGAATTGATCCAAAGTAATGGTCTTCGAGTTGCTGACCTTTTGCCGGGGCATGACCAAATAAAGCACGACCGGTAAGCATTAAGTCTGGTCTTGCATTGAAAAGTGCCGTATCTATTAAGAAATATTCTTGTTCCCAACCTAAAGTTGCATTTACTTTAGATACATTTTTATCAAAATAATGACAAACGTCAACAGCGGCCTGATCCACGGCATGCAAGGCCTTTAGCAAGGGCATTTTATAATCAAGTGACTCACCAGTGTAGGAAATAAAAATTGTAGGAATACAAAGTGTTTTGCCAATTACAAAAGCAGGAGAGGATGGATCCCAAGCGGTATAGCCTCGGGCCTCAAAAGTATTTCTGATTCCGCCGTTGGGAAATGAAGATGCATCTGGTTCTTGCTGAACCAACATATCACCATCAAAACGCTCAATTGCCTTGCCTGGACCTATTGGTTTTAAAAACGCATCGTGTTTTTCAGCAGTAGCACCAGTGAGTGGCTGAAACCAATGTGTGTAATGGGTAGCACCTTTAGAAATCGCCCAATCTTTCATCGCACTGGCAACATGATCGGCATATTTTCGATCTAAACGCGTACCATTTTGTATAACCTCTATGATTACTTTGTAAGAATCAGAGGGGAGATATTCACGCATAACTTCCTGATGAAATACATTTTGACCAAACAAATCAGAAAGTTTTCCATTATAATCGATATGTCTTGGTTCGCGATTCAAAACATCTTGATACGCATTTAAACGTTTTTGTGCCATTTTTTTCTTTTTTTTTACAAAAGTACCTATTTTTTAGGGGGGTATTGATTAATTTTTTGATAAATTTATCAACATACCCCCCAAAAAATTAACAATACATATAAAATTTATAAAAATTTTTAAGTTTCAATAAGATTGTAGATATTTGAATAATGGATGAAAATTGGATTCTAAGTTGTTTAAAAAAGCCTCTGGGCGCAAAAGCTGCACATGAACCTTTTTTAAAAAACAGAATGGATCAAACATTTGGGCATTCAAAACAGAATGCGCGTCAAGCGGCTGTGGCAATACACCTATACCCAGAAAATGGAAACTGGTTTTTTATTTTAATAAAACGCAGTATTTATCAAGGATTTCATAGCGGGCAAATTGCCTTTCCAGGTGGAAAATATGATCGACAGGACCAAAATTTAGCATTCACTGCAAGACGAGAAACATACGAAGAGATAGGAATCGGAATAAATATTGGCAAACAAGTAAGAGCGCTTACCAAGGTGTGGATTCCAGTTTCTGGATTTGAAGTAAGTCCTTTTGTTTTTATTCATAAGTGCAAGCCTAAACTTGCTGCCAATGATCAGGAAGTTGCGCAAATTTTAATCATTTCTATTTCCAACTTAATTGATCCAAAAAGCATTAGTACAACAAACATTGTTTTAGAGAACGGTATGAAATTAGAGAACGTAGCTTGTTTTGAATTTAACAACGAAATTGTTTGGGGTGCTACAGCATTAATAATCAATGAGTTAAGAATGTTGTTTTCCGTGTAAAATAAGATCCCGACAATGAAATAAAAACAAAAAGAGGAACAAATTTTCTTTGTTCCTCTTTTTGCTAAACCATGCTAAAACTATAAAACTACAACTATGAACTGTAATTTCGGTGCAAATATACGCAGACTTTTTGCTTAAACAAGACATGGCTGATTAATTATTTGTTAATTTTTATTGCTCGCGTCATTTCTCGCTTTCCTATTGGACCAGGCAATGACTCTACTTTGTAACCGATATCTCTGAGATTCCTTTTAAATTCCCCTTGAGCACAATAGGTCACAAGAATTCCTCCGTCATCTAAGAGACCAAAAAGTTGTTCAAACAATGCATAGTGCCACATTTCTGGTTGTGCCCTCGGACCAAAAGCATCATAAAATACAACATCAAAGCGCTCTTGAGTTTCCCACTGTTGAACTTTGATTTCATTTTTTAATATTTTAAAATAAGGATGGATTGCAGACTCTTCTTCCCATGGACTAGACATCATATTAAAATACCATGACTTTTCATGTGACGTCTTGGAGTAAGAAATTTGTTGCCAAAGAGCCTTATCTAATGCATATGCCTCCAATCCTACATATTGAATCATTAATTGATTATCATGGGCATATTTAGCAGCTAGTAAAGCATTTAGTCCTGTACCAAAGCCAATTTCTAAGACCCTAAGTTGTTTATTGTCTTTAAAATATTTAAGACCGTTGTTTATAAATACATGATTTGCTTCCTGAATGCTTCCATGCATAGAATGATAACTTTCGTCTAATTGGGGGACATAAATAGTGGGTGAACCATCTTTGGTAATACAAAGTTCTTTTTTCATTCTTTTTTACTCATTGGAAGTTGCTTTATTTTTTTCGAATTAAATACAATCCATCCCGAATCGGAAGAAGCACCTTTTCAACACGTCCATCTATGCTAATTTTTTGATTTAATTCTCTAAGTAGCACAGTGTCTTTGTCTTGAAATTTTGAATCCAAAACCTTTCCAGACCAAAGAACATTATCTATTAAAATCACTCCCCCTGAATTGAGCTTCTTTAGAGAATTTTCATAATAAAGGGGGTATTGTTGCTTATCAGCATCAATAAAAATAAGATCAAATGCCTCTTTTAGTAAATCCATTTCTTTAGCTGCATCACCTATAATATATTCTATTTGATCTGAAAATTCGGATTGTGAGAAATATCCGCGTACGCGTTCTTCCAATTCTTCATTGATATCCAAAGTAATCAGTTTACCCTCTGGTGCCAAACCCTCTGCCAAACATAAGGCTGAATAACCCGTATATGTCCCAATTTCTAAAATTCTACTGGGCCTAATTAAACTAGAAATCATACTCAACACACGACCCTGAAAATGCCCACTTAGCATTCGTGGTTGCAAAACTTCCAAGTGTGTTTCTCTTTCGATCTTTTCTAAAAGTGATGAATCTTGGGGGCTTTGCTGGTCGATATAATTTTGCAATTCTTGAGAAATAAAGTCCATAGCTTGCTTGAATTTACACAAAGATAGGTGAAGCTCGGCGCATTTTTCTAAATTTGTGGCTTGAGAATTTACAAATGACGGTATCAGAAATAAGACAGCAGTTTTTTGATTTTTTTAAAAATAAAGGTCATCAAATTGTAGCCTCGGCGCCAATGGTGGTCAAAAATGACCCTACACTGATGTTTACCAATGCCGGAATGAATCAATTTAAGGATTTTTTCTTGGGTCATCAAAGCGCAGAGGTAAAGAGAATTGCAAATGCACAGAAGTGTTTGCGCGTTTCTGGTAAGCACAATGATTTAGAAGAAGTGGGTGTCGATACCTACCATCATACGATGTTCGAAATGCTTGGAAATTGGTCTTTTGGGGATTATTTCAAAGAAGAGGCAATTGGCTGGGCCTGGGAACTACTCACAGAAGTTTACAAAATTCCAGTGAGTCAAATTTATGTTACTGTATTTGAAGGTGATATCAATGATGGTGTATTAAAAGACGAAGAAAGTTACCAAATATGGAAAAATTATATTGAAGAAGACCGCATCATTTTAGCGTCAAAAAAAGATAACTTTTGGGAAATGGGCGAAAGTGGCCCTTGTGGCCCTTGTACTGAAATACATGTTGATTTGCGCAGCGCTGATCAAAGAAATAAGGTGGATGGACGATCATTGGTAAATGCCGATCATCCTCAAGTAATTGAAATTTGGAATAATGTTTTTATGGAATTTAATCGCAAGGCTGATGGTAGCCTTGAGCCACTTCCATCAAAACATGTTGATACAGGGATGGGCCTAGAGCGACTGGCAATGGCACTTCAAGGCAAACAATCCAATTACGATACCGACCTTTTTCAAACACTCATCAATTATATTGCCGATAAGAGTGGTATTGCCTACGGCAGTTCAGAACAGACCGATATTGCACTTAGGGTCGTTTCAGATCACATTCGTGCCATCTCTTTTTCAATTGCAGACGGACAATTGCCTTCAAATAATGGTGCAGGCTATGTAATTCGACGGATACTCAGGCGTGCTGTCCGTTATGGTTATCAATCACTGGGGTTTAAAGAACCGTTTCTTTGCGAATTGGCTATGGTTTTGAGTAAGGAAATGGGCAATCCATATACAGAATTACTTGCTCAAAAAGAACTCATTTTTAAAGTAATAAAAGAGGAAGAATTAAGTTTTTTCAGGACTTTAGACCTCGGTATAAAAAGAATAGATGAACTCATTGTCTTAACAAAATCAGAAGGCAATCAGGTTATTTCGGGAATTTCAGCCTTCGAACTCTATGATACCTATGGTTTTCCTTTAGATTTGAGCTCCCTGATTGCCCGTGAAAACGGACTTAGCATAGATGAAAAGGGTTTTGACCAACAACTTCAAATACAAAAAGAGAGATCGAGGGCTGCAACAAACATTACCACAGATGATTGGATAGAATTGCGCCCTGATTTGTTCCACACCAAATTTATTGGCTATGATCAAAAAGAGGCTCAAGTTGAAATTGTTAAGTATAGACGAGTTAATCAAAAAGGCAAAGAATTTTATCAATTGGTATTTGATCAAACACCTTTTTATCCAGAAGGTGGCGGACAAATTGGAGATAGCGGCACCTTAGCGAATGAGCAAGAAACAATCACAATTTTCGATACCAAAAAAGAAAATAATTTAATTGTTCATCTAAGCTCCTCCCTACCGGTCAATCCCAATTCAAAATTTGAAGCGAAAATCGATTTAAACAAACAACAACACACTGCAAAAAATCACAGCGCAACCCATCTACTGCATCATGCATTAAGAGAATTATTAGGTGAACATGTAGAACAAAAAGGTTCACTTGTTAGCAACAAAGGTTTGCGTTTTGATTTTTCCCACTTCTCAAAAGTTGATGACAATCAACTTACAGAGATAGAAAATAAAGTTAATGAGGCAATTTCAAGTGCCATACCAATAAAAGAATACCGCGAATTAGACATCGATATTGCCAAACAAAAAGGAGCAATGGCGCTTTTTGGAGAAAAATACGGTAGCTTGGTTCGTGTTATAGAATTTGGGCGATCTGTAGAATTGTGTGGCGGGATCCATGTGGATAACACCAATCAAATTGGCGTTTTTAAATTAGTGGCTGAATCTGCCGTTGCTGCTGGAGTGAGGCGAATAGAAGCAATTACAGGAGATGCGGCAATGCAATTCTACAAACAAAAAGCAAATCAATTAGATAAAATTGAAGGTTTATTAAAAAAACCAAAAGATGTCCTAAAGGCGGTAGAAGCTTTACAACAAAGAAATATTGCCTTAGAGAAAGAACTTGAACGCAACGCAAAAAATCAAGCGCTGTATTTGAAAAATGAATTAAAAAAAGAGGTGCAAACACTTGATGCATATCACTTGTTAATCAAGGAAATAAATACTGATGCAGCTAGCGCCAAGGATATTTTATTTGGGCTCAGACAAGAATTCACTCCTTTTGTGGGCATTATTGGACACAAAGACGACCAAAAATGTGGTATCACCATTTTACTAGACGAATCTCTGGTTTCGGCAAATAAGTGGAGTGCCGCCAATTGGATTAAAGAAATTTCAACTATGATTCAAGGTGGCGGTGGAGGCCAAGCTTCATTTGCCACAGCAGGAGGAAAAAACCCGAAGGGTCTTGCAGATGCAATGCTGCATATTCAAAACAAATTAAGTGAGCAATAAGAGAATTCTTATTCTATCCTATTATTGGCCGCCAAGCGGAGGCACCGGTGTCCAACGTTGGCTTCATTTTAGTAGGTATTTGGAAGAATTAGGTTGGGAACCCATTATTTATACTCCATCCAATCCAGAGGCTCCGGTTCAAGACCATGCCTTACTTAAACTTATTGGCCCCAAAACCACCGTACTGCGTCAAGCAATATGGGAACCCACACAACTTTATAAAAAATTTAGCGGGAAAAAAGGAAAACAATTGCAAACTGGTTTTTTAAATGAGCAAGGCCAAAAAAAATCCGGAGGCATACAAAAACTTGCCATGTGGTTAAGGGCTAATATTTTTATTCCAGATGCAAAAATGGCCTGGATTAGACCCTCCGTTAAATTTTTAAAAACTGAACTTAAGAATAATCCTGTTGCCGCTATTATTTCTACAGGGCCTCCGCATTCACTACACCTTATTGCATATAAGCTAAAAAAGCAAACCAATACGCCATGGATTGCAGATTTTAGAGATCCCTGGACACAAATTGATTGGTTCGATCAGTTACCTCTAACAAAAATAAGTTTGCAAAAACATCAAAAACTGGAGGCTAATGTTTTATCAGAAGCTGATCAGTTAGTGGTTGTAAGTAGGGATATGAAACAACAAATGGAAGAACTTTGTGGAAGAAAAGCCCATATAATTTCAAATGGTTTTGCCCCTGAAGATTTTCAAAAATACGAAACACGTAAAGATCCATATTTTACTATTTTACATACCGGATCTATCAATAAAGATCGAAATCCAACACTTCTTTGGAAGACTTTAGGTGCCTTCGTTCAAGAAAATCCAAATTTTGCCAAGAGATTGCGCATTCGTTTGATTGGGGCTATAGACGTTAGCGTTACAAATGACTTACAACTCCATGGCTTAATGCCATATTCTCATATTGAAGGTTTTGTTCCTCATGAAAACGTCATAGATGAATTATCTTGTTGTAGCCTCCTAATTTTGCCATTAAACAATGTAAAAAGTCAGAAAGGCATAATAACAGGTAAATTATTTGAATACTTAGCTAGCCAGCAGCCCATCTTGGCCATTGGACCTAAAGACGGCGATGCAGCAACAATTTTAAAAACACAAGAAGGAACAACAGTTGTTGATTTTAATGAGCCTATTGATTGGAAAATAATAATTTCAATATGTGAGCATAAACCAATTAGAAATGAAAGCCTTCAACCCTATTCAAGAAAAGAACTTGCCAAACAATATGCATCATTACTGCAAGAAGTTATAACATCGTCTTATAATCAGAAATAGCATCCATATGACAAATGCCTTTGAAGACATATTACTAGAAATTGGACTTGGTTGGACCTTTGCTAAGTTCTTACCTTATTTTCTTTTAATTCTCCTAGGAATAGTTATTGCTTGGTACTTAAAAAAATGGAAACAATTACTGTGGTTAAAATTAATTATCATTTCCATTCTGAGCCTCAGCCCAGTTGCAACCTACTTTTTTTTCTTCCCAATTTATCAGGCGGATTTATCCAACATTACGTACAAACCGGCAGTAACACCTAAAATAACCGAAGATGAGGCTTTTTTGGCGGTTGTCGTTCTACCTGGATGTCCATATTGTGAAGGTTCTGTAAAAACGATGAACGCGTTGATGAAAAAAAATCCAAAATTACAAATTCATTACTATCTAGTTTCTGAAGATCCAATATCTGAAGCAAATTTCAAAAGGAAATTAAATGGCAAGATTAAAGTCATATACAGTCAAGATGCAACCCTCTGGCTGCTCGCCTCTGAAGGGATTTTCCCAAGTTATTTACTTTTTGACAAGGGCAAACTTAAGGCGGCTTGGCACAACACTACTTTTGGGGTTCGCTCTCTAGATTTTCTTTCTTCCTATAAGTAAACCCTACAACTACTAAACAGCCAAGTATTAAAATGGTAGATCCCAACATTGAAAGCGTTGTGCCTATTTGAATGCTATAGGGTTCAAATTTCCATTCAACGCGGTGATTGCCAGCAGGTATTATTGCCGCTCTCAACAAATAATTTGCCCGAAGGGTTTGCTTTATTTTTTTTCCATCGATGTAACAATTCCATCCATCTGGAAAGTATATTTCACTAAAAATTGCCAATTGTTTTGTTTTCGAATTTGACTGATAACGAATTTCAGACGGGTCGTAATTGATCATTTTTATTGTTGCCGTTGTATCTTTGTCAATTCCACTTAAGAGATTCTTAAATTCTTTATTAACCACCGCCCGCTTTTTGCTATCGTCTATAGAATCAAAACCCGAAGAAAGCATTTCCTGGTTATAATCATCTACGGTTTCAATTTCTGAAACTAACCACGCCTCACCATTGGCATTTGTATTTTTAAGTGCGGGCAATTTGGGATCAGTAATAATATATTTCGTATTGAGCATGTTTAGGTATGCATCTTGAAGTGAAATTTCAGTAATCTTCAAAGTATCAAAAACCTGTTGAAGCTGCGCCTGAGTATAGCCCACAGGCAAGGTGAGCGATCTAAATTTTTCATTCTTGGCTTTATTTATTGCTTCAATGATGGCATTGTATGCACCCTCAAAATGAAAATCATAAAATTCCTGATAGCGTTTTAATTTAGCGCCATGGTAACCCCCAATACTTTTATGAAAAAAACTCGTATTTGTTTCCGCCATCACATTATTGAGATTCAATACCCGATAGTTGCTAGATAGGTTTAGTGCTCCAAAGGCAGCATAGGCCTCTAAAGTTGCCTGATCATTCAAGTTTTTATAATAATCGAAATTTGCATAAGCACCGAGTAATTGCTGCTTAAACGCGGAGTTTGGCTTTTCGCTTTCCAAAATGCTCATATCTGCCCTCGAAACAGCATATGGAACACTGGCCTGATCTAGGGTTTGATACGCTTCTAAATCGCCGCTCACTTCATCAGTTTTATTGTTTAAATAACGCTTAGACACGCTCATTTGATCAGAAAGTACCAAAACGCCAGTAATAGCTAACAAAAGCAATGAATTCATTTTAGTTCTTAGAAATAAAACAATGATACCTAAAGCCAAAATAACCAAGAATAAGGAGCGTTGCATATCCGATTTATAAATACCAATTCTCGCATCTGCAAGCGGATTGCGAAGACCCATTGTCATATTATTAATGTATTGTTCATTATTCTGGTAGCCTTCAATTTTAGAGTTCAAAGAATCAATGGTTGTTTGACTAGTAGCACCTTGAGTTAATGCTTGCAATTGCCCCTTAACCATTTGGGCTGAGTCATTGAATTTTTTAGCATATTGTTGGTACGGCTCAAAATCCTTCATGACAACGAATTCACCAGATAATTGGGGACTTGTAAGTAATAGCAGACCACCAAAAATCAAAACCCCAATGGCAGTATACCAATATTTGAGAGACGGCCAGCCCCCCTCTTTTTTCATCAATTTATCTAACAGCATTATTCCCATTGTTGGAATCATGATTTGTAGAAGCACCAAGATCATTTTAGAATCCCTGAATTTATTATACATCGGGAATTTATGAATGAAGAAATCATTTAGAAAGTTCATCTCATTTGAGGCCAAAAAGAGCGCGAGAATACTCAATGCTAAAAATGGCCAACGCAAGGTGTCTTTTACAAAAATCAAACCTAGGATAAAAAAGATGAGCATCACCACACCAAAATAAAAAGCCCCGCCGCTAGCGCTCTGGCCTCCCCAATAATGATCCATTTGACCAACTTGCTCTATAAAAGATGCATCGATATTTTCGAGAGCTGTAGGGTCATTGGCTATGGGACCTTGCTTTCCACCCTTGGCATTTGGTGCATAGAGAGAAAGCCATTCTTTAGGTCCGTAGTTGTACTGTAGAATATAATCATCACTCAAACCATCTTTTGTTTGAGAAACCCCATTTGCGGGTTTTATAGTTAACTCGGAACTACCTCGCGTTGTCGCTTTGCTGTATTCTAAGGTTGTACTTAGCAAACTCGCATTGGAAAGCAATGCCAATATACTTGCCAAGGTGAGGCCTCCTAATGCATTTAGAAGGGGTTTGAATTCTTTGGCCATTGACAATCGAATAACTTCAGCCAAGGCCACCGCTCCAAGAAGAAATGATAAATAATAGGTCATTTGCAAGTGGTTGGCTGTAATGTTTAGTCCTAAGAATAAGGCAAAAACAGCTGAACCAAAAAGCCATTTACCTCTAAAGGCCAAAATAAGCCCTCCAAGTGCCGGCGCCATGTAGGCAATGGCATTTACTTTGGACATGTGGCCAGCACCTAAATAAAGAATGTTTATAGTAGAGAAACCGTAGCCTAATGCGCCAACCATTGATAACCACGGATTCACCCGCAAACAAAGACCTAAAATATAAAAACCGAGCATTGACATAAAAAGAACTCCTACTGGCCTTGGTAATCCCAGCTTGATCACTTGATCGATTTTTGTTAACCAATTGGCATTGTGTTCAACAGAAATCTGATAAGCGGGCATCCCAGAAAACATCGCGTTTGTCCAATAGGGTTGTTGGTTGTCATGAGTCAATTTATAATCAAATATCTCTTTTGACATTCCCTGAAATTGGCGTATATCGTTTTGCTTTAAAGCGTAACCCGTGTATAGCGGTGAAAAATAAATGGAGGGCAGCACAACAAATAAAAGTAAAGCAACCAAGTGCGGCAATATGGTTTTAAGTGAAAGTTTCATTTTCAAAATTTGAGTGAATTTAAAAATTATAGACTTGGGTTGGCATACCTCTTAACATCTATATTGGTAATATTATTATTAGAAAGGATTACCAAGCGTTCAATAACATTTCGTAATTCACGAATATTTCCAGTCCAATTGAGCGCTTGTAAGGAAACAACTGCTTCAGGTTCAATAGTTTTAGTTTGAATACCGTGATCCTGACAAACTAAATTTAAAAAATGTTCTACAAGCATCGGAATATCCGCTCTACGGTCGTTCAATGCGGGTACATGGATAAGAATTACAGCCAATCTATGAAATAAATCTTCTCTAAATCGCCCCTCGGCAATTTCTAATTTAAGGTCCTTATTTGTTGCTGCCACTACCCTACAATCAACTTTGATGTCTTTTTCACCTCCAACGCGCTGAATCACATTTTCTTGAAGGGCACGTAAAACTTTCGCTTGAGCAGCAAGAGACATATCGCCTATCTCATCTAAAAAAAGCGTACCGCCTGAAGCCAATTCAAATTTACCTTTACGATCTTTTACTGCTGAAGTAAATGCACCTTTTTCATGTCCAAACAACTCACTTTCAATGAGTTCTGCAGGTATTGCAGCACAATTAACCTCGATAAATGGCATTTTAGTGCGCTCTGATAGCTGATGTAAGGATCTGGCTACAAGTTCCTTACCTGTTCCATTAGATCCAGTTATGAGCACTCTGGCATCGGAAGGTGCAACTTTTTGAATCATCTCTTTGATTTGGGTAATCTTTTCACTTTCCCCAATAATTGATGTTCCTTTAATCTTTTTAACTACTTGCTTAAGTTGTTTGGTTTCAATAACCAATGAATTTCGATCTCGAACTTGTCTGAGCACAACTAAAATGCGGTTGAGATCAAGGGGTTTTTCAATGAAATCAAAAGCACCTTTTTTAATACATGCCACAGCAGTTTCAACCGTACCATGTCCAGATATCATGATCACAGGTGTTTCTATACCCTGATTTAATATTGAATCTAGTAACTCAATACCATCCATTTGGGGCATTTTTACATCGGAAAAAATCAAGTCGTAGGTGTGATCTTTTAACTTTTGAAGGGCTATCCTACCGTCCTCGGCTTCATCAATTTGGCAACCTTCAAATTCCAAAATTTCACGCAAAGCGCGGCGAATTGAGCGTTCATCGTCTATTAATAGTACTTGCATATTAATTTTTACTTTGCGTTTTTACCGTCCTTTCTAACATTGGTACAAATTTAAAAGTACCAAATTCTTGGGTATCTATTTGGCAAGATTCATTTTTTTGAATTCGCAACATTTTTTGTTCGCTTCCTTCCCCTACAGGTATAACCATGATTCCGCCTGGTTTTAACTGCTCTATGAGTACTGAAGGAATCTCAGGAGCCCCGCATGTAACGATGATTCGATCATAAGGGGCATACACGCGATTGCCTTTATAGCCATCTCCAAAAAATAAACTTGGATAAAATTTAAAATGAGCCAGCACTTGTTTTGCTTTCAAATGGAGCGGCTGATGGCGCTCTATTGAGTATACCTTTGCTCCTAATTGACAAAGTACAGCTGACTGAAAGCCAGATCCGGTTCCAATTTCCAACACTTTCATTCCCCGCTCAATTTCGAGTAATTGTGTCTGAAAGGCAACAGTATATGGATGAGAAATCGTTTGATTTGACCCAATTTGAAATGCCATGTTAGTGTATGCTTGTTCGTCAAAGGCCAAATCGAGAAAAAAATGTCTTGGGATTGCATCAAAGGCATTTAAAATGCGTTCATCGGCAATACCCATTTGGGCTAGCTCCATAATTAATTGTCTGCGCCTTCCTTTATGTTTAAACGTATCTTTGAATTGTTGCATTATATTTTAAGCTAATAACACACCAACTGGGCAATGATCGGAACCATATATATTATTGAAGATCTCAGCCGATTTAAGACTTGGCAACAGGGACTCACTTATTAAAAAATAATCGATACGCCAGCCAATATTTTTTTCTCTTGCCCCAGCACGATAGCTCCACCACGAGTATTTGACTTCGGAGGGTTGAAGTGCACGGAATGTGTCAATAAATTTAGCCTTCAAATACCCATCCATACCGTCTATTTCCTCTTGCATAAACCCTGCCGCTTTATTATAATTTTCTTTAGGCCGGGCTAAATCTATTGCTTTATGTGCAACATTAAAATCTCCACAAACAACAACGGGCTTCTTGTTTTCTAATTTTTTTAAATAAGCCAAAAAAGCCTTGTCCCATTTTTGGCGATAATTTAAACGCAATAATTCACTACCAGAATTAGGCACATAGACCGTTACTAGATAGAAACTTTCATATTCAGCACAAGTAACTCGCCCTTCTTGGTCATGTTCTTCAATATTTATGTCATAAGAAACGCTTATTGGCGCTATTTTTGTTAAAATCGCCGTCCCTGAATATCCTTTTCTTTGAGCGCTATTGGCAAAAACTTGATATTCTTCCAAAGGAGCAACCGCCAAAGCGACCTGCTCTGGTGTGGCTTTTGTCTCTTGCAAACATATCACATCTGGATTTTGAGCGCGCATGTCTTCTATGAAGGTTTTATTTACTGCAGCCCGAATACCATTGACATTAAATGAAATAATTTTCATGTTAAATCTTTAAAATCAAAAATAAGAAAAATTCAGGCGTTTTGTGCTATTTAGGCAGTACCTTTCCGGTGTTATATTCCGATTTTAAAATTTGACTCGGCACACCTAAATAATATAAATTTCCCGGGCCGTAAAGTTGTGCTTTGAGCAATGCGCTATCTACCATTACATAACTTGATAATGGTGAGGAACTACGAAATGATACTGAATCTGAAATTTTCAATTCGGCACAATTTAAACTCGCTGAACCATCAACATCAACAAATAGGGCCTGACAAATTCCTCTTAATTGAGTAGGCTGCCAACCATAATTATTTCGGATGTCTAACTTGCCTACATCTATGTTTAGTTCAATTTTTCCAACCCCTTCTTTTAAATGAACCAATAATTCATCTGCAGTCCATTTGCCATTAGTTAATATTTGCTCACTATTATACAAATGCAATTCCCGAATTACAGAAAAATGTAATTTAGCCTTGACATGGCCATTTGAATACCTTAAGAATTTACATCGATTGTTATTATTTAATATCAAGGTATCATGATCATAAGTTAAATTTAAAAATGAGGTCAAATTGGCACCTGCCTCCCACTCCAAAAAATTTAAGGAATCTTGAATTAATTCAATTTCGATATATGGCCCAACTTTTAAAAACGAAAAAGATTGTAATTCAAATGATTTTTGAACAATAGGCCCAGATGTCTTCCAACATGCTCTTTGGGAAGGCTTTTGACAGGCAAAAACGATCCATAGAAATGAAATTATTAGAAAAATCCTCATCGGTTCAAATGATAAATTAGACCAAGTTCCATGTAGTCTGCTTTTGCATAATGGGTTTTTAGCGTAAGCAAAGCCTCAAGCTCTTTTGTAAGCGCGTAACGACTTCCTAGACGAATGTAAATTGGAGCGTCGGGGCGCAATACATCTCTTAAATAAGTTCCCAAACCATAAATGAAATGAAGCCGATCAAAAGGCTGAACGTAACCAATAAACAAACCCACTTGTAGCGGATCACTCAACGAAGCATTCGGATAGCTCGGATGTGTCAATAATCCACTCTTGTAAATGATATCGATCGAAGTTTCTAATCCTAATTTTGGACCAAAATACTTTCTTCCATAAAAATTCATAGCATAAACTCCATGCCTTCCAACACCCACTGGGCGCATTTCTTTGGCACTTATAATCGCCGTAAATCCATAATTCCAATTTGATTGCTTGACAAAATTCTTTGAATGATTCGAATTAGGTGAATTAAAAAACCTTTGCGCCCCAAGTGATAAATAAGGAACGTTTATTCCCAGGTTTGGCATTTTAAAGCTAGCGTTGGAAAAATGTGTCAAATCCACGCCAAAGGTGATTGCTGTGTTTTTAATGCGTAGGCTTTGTTTAAAAGCAAAACACATCATGGCATTTATTTTTGAACCGATTGCCACATTTTGAGGATTGAGGATGGGGTCAAAGGGCCGATTTGTATAACCAAAGCCAGTTCCAAATCGGAAATCCATACGATAAGACTTTTGTTTTATTAGCGGTAATTCAACAAACCCATATAGACCAGAAAACTTTCCTAAAATATCAGTGTTTCCTACCGAACCATAAAAAAATGTTCCACCAATTGTTGGTTGTCGGTAGGCCTCGTGCCATGGTTTTGCACTCTCTGTACTAATCAAGAACGTAAATTCTGATGCAACAGCAGGTGTCTTTGGCAAATGAGCCATTAAGGCCCTATGCGCTAATAAAAATCCAAGTTTCTGTCGGTATTCTATTCCCGTTTGAGCAATCGACTTAAAACTAAGCCCTAGAACTAAAAAAACAAATACCGCAATGCGCATAGTCAAAATTAATGAAAAGCTCAACGCATCTATTAACTTTGTAACATGGATTCAAGACTTATCGCTTTTGAACGTTTGCTAACCATCATGGACGAGCTAAGAGAGGGCTGCCCCTGGGATCAAAAACAAACTTTTGAAACGCTTCGAAATTTAACCATTGAAGAAACATACGAAATGGCTGATGCAATTACTAGCAAAGATTACAAAAGCCTCGAAGGAGAATTGGGGGATCTATTTTTACATCTTGTTTTCTACAGTAAAATTGGAAGTGAGCAAGGGATTTTTGATGTTAGCAGTGTAATCAATAAAATTTGCGACAAACTCATATACAGACACCCCCATATTTATGGCGATACGAAAGCTGTTGATGAACAAACGGTTAAAGCCAATTGGGAAAAATTAAAATTACTGGAAGGTAAAAAATCAGTACTAGAAGGTGTGCCTAAAGCGCTACCCGCCATAGTAAAAGCCACACGAATTCAAGAAAAAGTAAAAGGCGTTGGATTTGAATTTGAGAATACCGATCAAATATGGCAAAAGGTTCAAGAAGAATTAACAGAGTTCAAAAATGAAATGCAAAAACAAAGTGATCAAATTGAAGCTGAATTTGGAGATCTCTTGTTTTCATTGGTGAATTTGGCGCGATTTCTAAATATTTCTGCTGAAAATGCCTTGTCACTAACAAATCAAAAGTTTATTCAACGTTTTGAACACATGGAAAATCTTTTAATCCAGGATGGCTTGTTTATTGCCGATCAATCTCAAGATATACTAGATCAATATTGGGAAAAAGCCAAAAAGCAGCTAAAAAATTAGCGCGGATAACACAAGAAATATTTTTCTACTGGAGTGGCTAAGGCAGAAATATTCAAGTTATCAGAAGCTTTGGACAATTCCTGTATTTGCCCGTTTTTAAACAACAAATTGATATTGTGAAACTCTTCGTTATATGCTTTATTGGTTAGCACATCAGCATAAATGAAATAAGACAAATCCTTATCAGATAAATTGTGTTCAGACTTAATTCGATTTTGCTCTTTTGCAATTCTCTGGGCTGTAAATGGCGTTTTAGAAATTTCTATTTTGAAAAGTTGCCTATTTACTAACCCAGAACAAATGGTTGCCAAAATATAATCTGGCTCATATTGCCAAACTTTCATGGCTCCCCATATATCATAGTCATCAAGGCGTGCAAAATGGGTTAAAACCATTGGGTCTTGTTCAAAGTGTTCCGAGCGAATATCCTGCGAAAGGAAAAATTTTAATGCCGGACTGGCAAATAAGTCATGACCTTCTTTTGTGAGTTCTTTTGCCCTTCTCAATGCATGTATGAGCATGTGTTCGGCAGCTACAACCGTTTTGTGTAAATATACCTGCCAATACATGAGGCGTCTGGCTACCAAAAACTTTTCTACGGAATAAATTCCTTTTTGCTCAAGCACCAAATGACCATCATGCACATTAAGCATTTCAATAAGCCGCTCTGTTCCTATGACACCTTCAGAAACTCCAGAGTAAAAACTATCTCGATTGAGGTAATCCAACCTGTCCATATCCATTTGGGAACTTACAAGCTGGTGTAAAAATGGACGTGGGTAGGTATTGTTGAAAATTTGTAAGGCAATCTCTAAGTCATGACCGTATTCAACAGAAAGTTCCGCTATAAAAAAACCAGAGATTTTTTCATGACTTACACCGCAGACTATATCATATTCAAGGGCATGGCTAAAAGGGCCATGGCCAATGTCATGCAACAAAATAGCTAAACAAACTGCGCGTTCTTCATCA
>Ga0222714_10000246_pt1 | contig 64317 bp, 69 predicted proteins | sample C33_3DmetaG_FD_165048 | JGI IMG/M metagenome (GOLD analysis project Ga0222714, IMG submission 165048) | Estuarine water microbial communities from San Francisco Bay, California, United States - C33_3D | ecosystem: Environmental > Aquatic > Marine > Unclassified | place: USA: California... | reverse complement strand
TTTGTTTCATCAAGCAAGGCTCTTGCTTGATGGTCAACTAATGTTGCACTCACAGGCTCTATTGATTTAACCCCCTGCGTATCTTGTACAGTCAATGCTGTTATAACGGACAAGGGGAAACATCCTAAGCTCGTTTGCGTCATGATGTCCGCTTGTATTCCAGCCCCTCCTGTAGGGTCTGATGCCGCAAAGGTTAAAATTTTTGGATGATTTTGTTGCATATTTTTATAATAACATCGTTTTTTTGATTCAATCTTCACAAAATATTTGAATTGTTTATAGCCAAATGATACGATAGCTTGCTTTATTTTTAATAACCCTTTTCGGAGATTTTAATGCTTAATAAATTTTTGCTTGCCCTTATGTTTGGCTTGTTTTTAACTGCTTGTGGAGATAATGCTTCAACTGATACAGCTGATGCTGAACTTCCTCCTATGACAGATGAAGCACCTGCAGATGAAGCACCTGCTGAAGAAGCAGCTGAGTAATGTTTTATGGGGGTTGTTTTAGCACAACCCCTTTTAATTAAAATTCAATCGGATCCACATCCACAACCCATTTTAGTTTTTTAGCCAGTTTACTGTCCATTAATTTTTGTCTCAATAAAAAAAGTAATTTGTTCAATTGAATGCGGCTTTTTGATTCAAAAAACATATGGGCCCGTTCCAGTAAATTTACTTTCTCAATATAAGGTCGAGTGGGCGGGTTAATTTTTACATCTGAGACTTTCAATTGATTTGCTAACTCGTAGGCAAAGCTGCTGAAATTTTCTAATAATCCTAGACTTTTACTTTCCATTTTTAAAACAGCATGCGAAAAAAAGGGAGGAAAATTTAATTCTTTTCGTAAATTTAATTCCATTTCCGCAAATAATTCATAATCCTGTTTTTGCACGTATGAGTAGATGGGGTGTTTCCCAAAATTTGTATCAATAATCACTTCTCCTTGATCCTTATGTCGACCTGATCTTCCGGATACCTGAACCAGTTGAGAAAAAAACTTTTCAGAGGCTCTAAAATCATGACTGAATAAAGCATGGTCCGCATCCACTATGCCAACCAAAGTAACGTTTGCGAAATCATGGCCTTTAGATAGCATTTGAGTACCCACTAAAATATCAATATTGCCATGGGTCATGTCATGGTAAAGTTTATCCAGTTTATTTTTTGATCTCATAGAATCACGATCAACACGCTGTATTTTCGCTTCAGGAAAACTGTTAGATAAAATTTCTTCAATTCTTTGAGTGCCGCTCCCCAAGGTAATTAAATCTATATTTCCACACTGAGCGCAAGAACCATCAATTAGCCTTTGATAATCACAATGATGGCAGCGTAATTTTTTAATTTTATTATGAACAACTAACGAGGTACTACATTTTGGACATTGCACATTAGATGAACAAGATGGACAAAATAAGACAGGCGCATAGCCTCTTCGATTTATAAAAATGATCGATTGCTGTTTTTTGCTCAATCTGTCTTGAATTGAATTCAGCAAAGGTTCACTCAAGTAATTATCTGTTAATTTATTATTTTTTTGAATAAGACGTACAACAGGTAAAGTGGCATCTTGAAAAGCTCTCGATGTTAGTTTTAACAGATGTAGCTTTTTTAACTTTACAAGGGCCCAACTTTCTAAAGATGGAGTAGCGCTGCCCAGAATAAATGGGATATTTAGTAATTTTGCTCGCATCATTGCAACATCACGAGCATGGTATCTCAAATTGTCTTGTTGTTTATATGAACCATCATGTTCTTCATCAATAATAATTCCACGTAAATTTTTAAACGGTGTAAATACAGAAAGACGCGTTCCAATTATGATTTGAGCTTGGCCCGATTTTGCTGCTCGCCAATTTTCTAAACGATCGCTGTCTGTTAAATGGCTATGCAATGAAATTATTTTATTATTTGGAAAACGTTTTTCAAATCTTTTTTCCAATTGAGGTGTTAAATTAATTTCTGGAACCATGACCAGAACTTGCCCTTTATTTTTTAAATAAGAATCAATCAATTTCATATAAACTTCTGTTTTTCCGCTGCCAGTTATTCCAAAAATTAAAAATGGGTGAAAACTCTGCTTAGACAAAATTTCATTTACCGCTCTTTGTTGATCTTCATTCAGTTCGATTGAAATTGAATTTCTTCGATTAATTGCTGGCTCCATCTCTGTAGCTTTAATTAAACTTTTTTCTAATAGTTCTCTAATAATTATATGTGGAGCATTAAATAATTTTTTAATCTCCATATCATTTAAATTTTTTTGTAATAAAGTCTCAGCCATCAACTTTAATTTCTTTTTTCTAGCAGGTATATTTTCGATATATTCTTCATTCAACAAAGGTGTCGCGCTGTATGTAAAAACTTTCTTCTTTGCTTTATTTTGATCTCTTTTAAGTCTTGTTGGTAATGCTGTATGAATTGTTTGGCCAATTGGATATTGATAGTAATTTGCTGCAAAACGAAATAATTTAAATAAGTGCTCATCGAACAAAACTTCATTATCAACTCTTATAACCGCTTTAATTTTTTTAAAATCAATAGATGGCTTTTGATTAATAGCAACAACAACTCCAACCAATTTACGATTACCAAATGGAACAACAACATACTGTCCAATTGATACTTGATCTTGACAAAAATAATCAAATAAATCATCAACAGGCACATCAATTGCGACTTTTATAATATTTTTTATTTTTATATCCTTTGAAGTTGTTTTATCTATCTCATGTCTCTAGGGTAGAATACTATTTTTGTTTACATTGTAACCTTGTGAAAAAATTAATATCAGATTTAATCAAAAAAACCTGTGAGAATTTTGACGTCATTATTGATGATCAGGATATTGAAATTGATCGTCCTAAAGCTCTTGATCATGGAGATTTTTCAACCAACATTGCTTTAAGGTTATCAAAAAAATTGAAACAAAAGCCTAGAGAGATTGCTGATCAATTTGTTAAATTTATTGGGTCACATTCACTATTTTCTCAACTTGAAATAGCAGGGCCGGGTTTCATTAATTTCTTTCTAAGTTCAGAGGGCCATGCGGCCCAAGTAAATGAGATTTTTTTTAAAAAAGAATGTTATGGTCATAATGATTCTGGGGGCCAACAATCATTGCAAATCGAGTTTGTATCTGCAAATCCAACAGGGCCACTTCATATAGGTCATGGAAGAGGGGCTGCAATAGGGGATTGTTTAGCTCGAATATTTTCTGCAAACGGTTGGCGTGTAACAAAAGAATTCTATTACAACGACGCCGGTGCACAAATTAATAATCTTGCACTTTCAGTTCAGGCTAGGCTAAAACATATAAGTCCTGATGATGCTGATTTTCCTGAGGATGGTTATCGTGGAGATTATATTGTTGATATTGCCGAATCTTATACTCAAAAAAATTCAATTACTGTTGACGGAAAAATTTATAAAGCTTCCGGCGATATTGATGATCTCAAAAATATCAAAGAATTTAGCGTTGCTTTTTTACGATGTGAGCAAAATCAAGATTTAGCAAATTTTAGAACTTCCTTTGATGTTTTCACACTTGAATCTTCATTTTATGAAAATGACCAGATTAAATCTGTTGTTCAAAATATTAAAAACAATAACTATACATATGAAAAAGATAATGCATTGTGGCTAAAAACCACCGAATTTGGAGATGACAAAGATCGTGTAATGCAAAAATCGGATGGCTCTTATACTTATTTTGTACCCGATGTTGTTTATCACAAAAATAAATGGGAAAGAGGATTTATTAGGGTAATAAATGAGCAAGGAGCAGATCACCATAGTACGATCACTCGTGTAAGAGCTGGTCTACAAGCTTTAAACATAGGAATTCCAAAAGACTGGCCTGAATACGTTCTTCATCAAATGGTGACCGTAACCAAAAATAATGAAGAGGTTAAAATTTCTAAACGAGCTGGAAGCTATGTTACATTGAGTGATCTTATAAGCGAGGTTGGTTGTGATGCCACTCGTTATTTTTTAATTTCAAGAAAAGCCGACTCACAGTTAGTTTTTGATATTGATCTTGCAAAATCTAACAGCAATGAAAATCCAGTTTATTATATTCAATATGCTCATGCACGAATTTGTGCTGTTCTAAGCCAAGCGAAGCAAAATGTTCAAAATATCTCCGTTCAAGATATTGAACGACTGACAACTAAAAATGAATTGCAATTAATAAAAAAAATTATAGAATTTCCTGACATTGTTTTGCTGGCTGCAACAGAAAAATCACCACATTATTTAGCAACATACCTAAAAGATTTAGCAAGTGATTTTCATAGCTATTATAATGAAAGCAAATTTTTAATTGATGATTCTAATCTTAAAAAATCAAGGATTACTCTAATAACAGCTATAGCTATTGTGATACAAAACGGATTATCATTATTAGGTATATCCGCACCAGAAAAAATGTAATTTTAAGGAAATATCATGGCTCAAGACTATCGAACAAAAAAAGAAATTAATCAGACTCAAGCTTTATTCACTAATGGTCTTTTTATTGGTGTTCTTTTAGGAATATTATTGTCCATTGGGGTAACCCTTTTTATTACGAGCGGAAAATCCCCCTTTGTACTTAAAGATACCGAAGGTGCCTGTATCGAAATAAATTCCTCTTTTGGAGATGAGGATGTAATTGCAATTGATGAGGATGCCTCATTTGATTTCTATGAAAACCTCCCTGAGAACCAAGACACCTATAGTAAAAACCCAGCTTCAACTGATGCTACTGAAAATGAGCGTGCAATTCAATATTATCTTCAAGTAGGAGCATTTTCTGAAGAATCACAAGCAGATAACCTAAAGGCAAAATTAGCGCTCATGAGTTATGAGTCAGTCATTATGTCTGCTCGAATTGGGGAGGATACCTTCCATCGGGTTAGTGTTGGTCCATATGCAGATATGGAAGAGGCAAAACAAGTTCGCGAAAAACTTATAAAAGAGGGATTTAAAGCGAACTTAATTAAGTTAACTAAACCTAAAGACTAATAACCAAAAAAGGGGCTTCATGAAAAAATTTGTTTTCTTATGTTTAATTTTAATATCTAACCTAGTGAGTGCTGTTGACCCACAGCTCAACGTAAATTTTAAACCGACGAACGAAAAGATTGAAAACGAGTCGTTAGATAAGATCGAGGTTGTTGAAATGTTTTGGTATGGATGTATTCATTGCTTCCAATTTGAACCTGCCATCAACAAATGGAAAGCGAACTTGCCTAAAGATGTTGTTTTTAAAAGGGTTCCTGCGGTTCCAAGAAAAGATTGGATTCCCATGGCAAGAACATATTACGCAATGGAGTCATTAGGCATTGTAGATGATTTTCACGGAAAGCTTTTTGATGCCATTCACAAAGATAAAACGCTTAATCCTGGAGATGAATCTGCTGCTATACAATGGATAGCAACTAATGCAAAACTCGATACTGATAAAGTGAAAAGTGCATTTAAATCTTTCTCCATGGAGGCTAAATTAAAAAAGGCTAACCAAATGTTCCGCAGTGCAGGCGCTACAGGGGTACCAACGCTAATTATTAATGGCTCCTATCTGACATCATCAACAATGGCTGGTGGTCCACAAAATGCAATTGAGATTACTGAATTCATTATTGAAAATATGCGAAAAGATCTTAAGAAAAAATAGTGCCTTTAAAAATTTTTATTACTGGGGCATCCTCAGGAATCGGTGCAGAAATTGCTCGACAGTACAGTTTATTGAATCACGATAATGTAATTGGTTTAATTGGCAGAAATAAAACAAAATTATTTAAACTCCATAAGCAACTTGGCTGTAAAAGTCTTCCTATCGTAGCTGATGTTTCTAATTTTGATTCAATGGAAACTGCTGCTCAAATTTTTTTATCTGAATGTGGTTTGCCAGATATTGTCATAGCAAATGCTGGAGTCAGTTCGGGTACGCTTTTGCAGAAGAAAGATGATATTGAGGTAATAGAAAGAATATTTAAGATTAATTTTCATGGTGTCGTCAATACCTTCCATCCATTTTTATCTTCTTTTATAAAACATAAAAAGGGTCATTTAGTAGCGATAGCATCCGTTGCAGGCATTAGAGGTCTTCCCGGTGCAGGAGCTTATAGTGCATCTAAAGCTGCATTAATTAATTATATGGAAAGTATTCGTGTTGAATTATTAAAAGACAATGTGAAAGTAACAACCATTTCACCTGGATATATTAAGTCGCCAATGACGGAAGTTAATAGTTATGCCATGCCATTTATTTTAGATACAGATATAGCGGCTAAAAAAATAATTAAATTTATAAGTAAAAATAAAAGACATGTAATTTTTCCTTGGCAAATGGCTTTATTAGGAAGGATGATGCACATATTACCAAATGTTGTTTGGGATTTTTTGGCCAAAAAAGCCCCTCATAAAAAGCGAAATACATTATAAACGTTATATATTTTTATAAAATATAATTTTATATAATATATTAAAATAATATTAATTTTCTACTATATAATACTGATATGTTCGATCCACTTATATTAGCCAGATTTCAATTTGCTTTCGTAGTAAGTTTTCATATTATTTTTCCAGCATTTACCATTGGACTTGCCTCTTACCTGGCAGTGTTGGAAGGATTGTGGTTATGGAAAAAAGAAACCCGCTATTTAAAATTATTTAACTACTGGTTAAAGATTTTCGCCATTGCTTTCGGTATGGGAGTTGTTTCCGGTATTGTTATGAGCTACCAGTTTGGTACCAACTGGTCAGTTTTCTCGGACAAAACTGGCCCTATTCTCGGCCCATTAATGGGCTACGAAGTTTTATCTGCCTTTTTCCTTGAGGCAGGTTTTCTGGGAATTATGTTGTTTGGCATGAGCAAAGTTGGCAAAAAGCTTCACTTTTTTGCAACCCTTATGGTGGCTTTTGGAACTTTCTTCTCGGCATTTTGGATCTTATCTGTTAATAGCTGGATGCATACTCCTGCGGGATATAGCATTAATGAGGTTGGACAATTTGTACCTGAAAACTGGTTTGAAATTATTTTTAACCCCTCTTTTCCATATAGATTGGTCCATATGTTAATGGCTGCATATTTAACTACAGCATTTGTTGTTGGTGGAGTTGGGGCATGGCATCTTTTGAAAAATAAAACCAATTTATGCGCAAAAACTATGTTGTCTATGGCTATGTGGATGGCATCTATTGTTGCTCCATTACAGTTAATTGCTGGTGATATGCATGGATTAAACACAATGGAATATCAGCCTGCAAAAATTGCTGCCATGGAGGGACATTATGAGACTCGCAAAGGAGCCCCCCTTATTCTTTTTGGCATCCCTGATGACACAAATATGAGTATAAATTCAATCATAGAAATCCCAAAACTAGGTAGCTTTATTTTAAAACATGATAGTGAAGCTGAAATTAAGGGGTTAAAAGATTTCCCTAACAATGAAACCCCTAGAGCTGAGATTATATTTTGGTCATTTCGAATTATGGTAGGGATTGGAATGTTAATGATAATGGTTGGTTTTTGGAGCCTATATCTCAGATTTAAAAAAAATCTTTATACAAGCTCAATTTTTCACAAGGTAATTTTATTGATGGGACCGGTAGGTTTCTTAGCAGTAATTGCTGGTTGGATCACTACTGAAGTTGGACGTCAACCATTCACAGTATATGGTTTACTAAAAACCGTCGATTCTGTTTCTCCGATTGATGCTCCCGCCGTTGGACTATCACTCATCATTTTTATAATTACTTATTTTCTAGTATTTGGTGCTGGCACAATTTATATTTTTAGACAATTCAAAATTGATCCGGCAGGCGATAAAGGTTTCCCAAAAAAAGTAGGTTCTCTGGGTGTTTCAATTAAATTTTTTAAAAAAGCATAATGAGTCTTGAATTAATCTGGGCCATAATTTTATCATTTGCCATATTTGCTTACGTTATTTTAGATGGATTTGATTTAGGAATAGGCATTAATTATCCATTTATTAAATCAAAATGGGAGCGTGATTTAGCTATGAACAGCGTTGCCCCAATTTGGGATGGCAATGAGACATGGTTAATATTAGGCGGTGGTGGTTTATTTGCAGCCTTTCCTTTAGCTTACAGCATTATCCTCCCAGCCCTTTATGCTCCATTAACCGCAATGCTAATTGGTCTTATTTTAAGGGGGGTGGCTTTTGAATTTAGATGGAAAAATAAACAACAAAAAAATATCTGGGACCAAGCTTTTATAACTGGGTCATATGCTGCATCCTTTTTTCAAGGTGTAGCCTTAGGTGCTTTTATTCAAGGTATTCCATATGCCGATCGTGCTTATAGCGGTCTATGGTGGGATTGGCTCACCCCATTCTCAATTTTAACAGGGCTTGCTGTGGTTGTTGGTTATGGTCTACTCGGCTCGACTTGGTTAATCTACAAAACAGAGAATAGAACCAAACGCAATATGCAGATACTAGCAAGACGTTTTTTTATTACCACTTTGATTATGATTGTAATTGTGAGTCTTTGGACACCTTTTTTACAAGCTGATTATTTTGATAAATGGTTTAGTTTCCCGAGAATTTTTTATGCTCTTCCTGTCCCTCTTTTGGTTTTCGTCGGGTCCATCATGTGCTTTAGAAGCTTATATAAAAATCACGATTTACAACCTTTTTTATGGAGTATTTTTCTTTTTCTGCTTTCTTTTATTGGATTGATGATCAGTATATTTCCTAATATTGTTCCACCGTCATTAGATATATGGCAAGCTGCTGCTCCAGAAAAAAGTCTAAAATTTTTATTGGTAGGCGTTGTAATTTTCCTACCGATTATAATTGGTTATACCTCTTTCACATATTGGGTTTTTAGAGGAAAAACTCAAAATAATGAAAACTATCATTAAATGAAAAAAATTTTTTATTTCATATTAATTTGGTTTTTATCGGTTTCTTTTTTGGCATGTATTGGTTATTTAATAAAAATACTTATCAAATAATCATAGATTTAAATCAAGATCTTTAACTGATTTTAAAAATTTTGAATTATATTTAATATTCTGTTTATTTTGACCTAAATTTTTTCTATCGCCTTTGTTCTGTTCATCTAAGTGTTTAAAAGCATAGATTATTGATGATAAAGCTACAATAAAAGACAATAATAAAATAAGTGATAATAATGAAATGTTCATGATTTGATTATACTCAATAATTACAAATCATCGATTGCTTTAATCAGATCCTCAACGCATGCTTTTGCGTCGCCTAAAAACATCATTGTTTTGTCATCATAAAATAATTCATTGTCTAATCCAGCATAGCCTACTCCCATTGTTCTCTTGTTAATAATAATTGTTTTAGCTTTTTGCGCTTCAAGAATAGGCATACCATAGATTGCGCTTCCTGGTTTTTTTGCTGCTGGATTAATTACATCGTTTGCGCCGATAACAAATACAAGATCGGTTTCAGAAAAATCATTATTAATATCATCCATCTCAAACACTTGATCATATGGAACATCTGCCTCAGCTAATAATACATTCATATGCCCCGGCATTCTTCCAGCAACAGGATGAATGGCATAGCGAACATTAATATTTTTTTCAATAAGCTTATGTGTTAATTCTTGGAGCGCATGTTGAGCCCTCGCCACAGCTAATCCATATCCTGGAACAATAATAATATTTTCAGACGAGCTCATCAAATATGCAACATCCGCAGCAGATCCTGTTTTGTGAGACTTTTTATCTGTTTCATGATCATCTTGTGCTACTTCAGAACCAAATCCTCCAAGCAATACTGATACAATTGAGCGGTTCATTGACTTACACATAATGTAGGACAAAATTGCGCCTGACGATCCAACACAAGCCCCAGCAATAATTAAAACAGAATTGTTCAAAGTAAAGCCAATACCTGCAGCAGCCCAACCCGAGTAACTATTTAACATTGATACTACAACAGGCATATCGGCACCGCCAATTGGAACGATAAGAGTGATACCAAGAATCAAAGCGCAACAATTCATCAATATAAATGCCATATGACTTTCATACACAAAAAAGATCATTCCAAAAATAAGCATTCCAATAAATATAGCTAAATTTAAAAGATGCTGGCCTTTAAAAATTATCGTTTTTGATGCAAACTTTCCTGATAGCTTTCCAAAAGCTACTAACGATGCTGTAAATGTTATTGCGCCAATAAAAGATCCAAGAAATAACTCTACCCTTTGAGTAGTTGAGTGTTCATTCGTGAGATTAAAAATCGATGCAAATGCAATAAGCATTGCTGCGAGCCCAACAAATGAATGCATTAACGCAACAAGTTCTGGCATTTTAGTCATATGGACTTTTTTCGCTACAATCAAACCAATTAAACCGCCTAGAATAATTGCGGACCCAATTAACCAAAATACAAACGCTTGCTTCATGACAAAAGTTGTTATGATGGCAATTGTCATTCCCAACATGCCAAAATAGTTTCCTCTTCTTGATGTAACCGGCGAAGACAAACCACGTAAAGCCAATATGATCAAAATGGCAGCTACTAAATAACATGCTAAGTTTAGTGTATTCATTATTTGCTTTTCTTTTTAAACATATCTAACATTCTTTGAGTCACCATAAATCCGCCAAAAATATTTATCGATGCGAAAAATATAGCAATTGTCCCCAGAATACTACTTAGTGAAAAAATATTTCCATCAATCTCTACAACCTGAAGAACTGCCCCAACAATCACAATCCCAGATATTGCGTTTGTGACAGACATAAGCGGAGTATGAAGAGCTGGCGTAACATTCCAAACTACATGAAAACCTACGAAAACTGCCAAAACAAAAATGGTTATATTCTGAACGGTTAAAATTTCTTCCATATATTTCCCTTTTATTTAATTAAGCAAGCTTCAATTAATTCATCTTCTAAGTTAATGTTTATTTCTTTATTTTCATTGATAATTAATTCAATAAAATTAAAAACATTTTTTGCATATAAAATTGAAGCATCATGGGCTAACATAGAAGGCAAATTTGTATACCCAATTATGGTTGTGTGTTTTGTTTTATAAATCTCATTTGCTTTTGTTAGCTCACAATTACCGCCCGCTATATCAACAATAACGGATCCTGGTTTCATTGTGTATACAGTTGCTTCATCAATCAACAAAGGCGGAGATTTTCCTGGAATTAAGGCCGTAGTAATTACAATATCTGCTTTTTTTATAGCTTCACTGACAATTAATTTTTGTCTCTCTAGCCAAGATTGAGGCATCGATTGTGCATAACCTCCCTTACCTTCGGCTATATTTTTTTCTTCCTCATTATCATAAGGAACCTCAATATATTTACCGCCTAACGATTCAACTTGATCTTTTACGGAGGGCCTCACATCCGATGCTTCTACAACCGCTCCTAGTCTTTTTGCAGTTGCAATTGCTTGAAGACCCGCAACACCAACACCCAATATTATTACCTTTGCAGGTTTAACAGTTCCCGCTGCCGTCATCAACATAGGCATAAATCTTTGATAATGTTCTAAAGCAATCAAAACTGATTTGTAACCAGCAATATTTGCCTGTGATGATAGTACATCCATACTCTGGGCACGTGTTGTTCTAGGAAGCTTCGATAAATCAAAAATTTGGAGATTGTTTGAATTAACTTCATGTGTTAATAGGCCAAAATTTCCTACTAGAATAGTTTTTTGAAGTCTTTCTAGAATGTCATGGGAAGGAAAATTAACACATAATAAAATATCAGCTGTTGCACAAATATCATAGACATCTTTAAATTCTGCGCCTGCTTGTGAGAACTCCTCATTATTAAAATCAGCATCAAGGCCAAGGTTGCTTTCAACAATAACGTTTATATTCTTGCTAACAAGTTTTTTAATAATTTCGGGTGAAATAGCAATTCGCTTTTCACTGTGTTGTCTTTCTTTAAGAACCCCTACAATCAAACTTAAGCCTCCAATAATTACTAACTAGTAATTTAAAATACTTTTATATTGCTTGTTTTAATCTCTTTTAATGCTAACACAAAGCTTTCAATTGCTTCCATTCTTACTGTGCTTTTTCGATAGGCTATTGCTATTCTTCTAAAAGGAATCGGTTTTTGAAAAGGGATTACTTTTACAAGAGGATTATTATAGTTAATAGCAGTTGCTGTTTTGGGTAAAACTGAAATACCCAAATTTGACGCCACCATATTTCTGATCGTTTCTAAAGAATTACCTTGAAGCACTTCACTTTTTTTTGATAATTCTGGGCACGCATCCATTACCTGCTTACTGAAGCAATGTTCATTATTTAAGAGCAAAACTTTTTGGTTTGATAAGTCGTTAGCACTTATCTCTTTTTTCTTTGCCCATGAGTGGTTTGATGGGACAACAACATTAAATTCTTCATCATATAAAGGAATACATTCAACGCCAGGAATATCGAATGGTAAAGCAATAATAGCAGCCTCAATTACCCCACTTTTTAATGATTGTTCGAGATTTTTTGTAATATTTTCCTCAACATCTAAAGGCATATCGGGCGTTTTAGTTCTTAAGATGGGAATGATGAGAGGAAGCAAATAAGGAGCTACAGAGTAAATTAAACCAATTTTTAATGGGGACTTAAGCTGCTCCTGACCAGAATTTGATATATCTTTAATTTTGGCAGCCTCATCTAAAACAACAATTGCTTGATCAACAACTTTTTGTCCTAAAGGTGTAATTTTGACTTCTGTTCTGCTTCTTTCAAATAGGGAAACATTTAATTCTTCTTCTAATTTTTTTATTGCTAAACTAAGGGCGGGTTGACTAACGAAACACTTATCAGCGGCTCTTCTGAAATTTTTTTCTTTTGCTACAGCAACAATAAATTTAAGCTCGCTGAGGGTCATCAAATATCCAAGTTATTAACTCCAAGGGCATTTGATTCAATAAAGACTCTTCTCGGCTCAACTTGATCTCCCATAAGTGTAGAAAAAACTTGATCAGCTGATATTGCATCTTCAATTTTTACTTGCAATAATCTTCTGACGCTTGGATCCATAGTGGTCTCCCAAAGTTGAGACGGGTTCATTTCACCGAGGCCTTTGTAACGTTGGATATTTAATCCACTTTTCGCTTCATTCATTAACCACTCAATAACCTGTTTAAAATCTCCAACCTCCGCTGCTTTTTCTCCGCGAGATATAACTGCTTTATCTTCGATTAAATCCTTAGTGAGTAAAGATGTTTTTATGATTTGTTTATATTCACCTGACATTAAAAACTCTTCATCAAGTTGTGATGTAATTAAATTTCCATGTCTAAACTGATTTATTTCAATTAGGAATTTTTCTGAATTCGGATTTTTTTTAACATCAAAATTTATATTTTCAATCAGAGTGTGTTCTTTAAGTTTTTGAGCATACTCTTGAGTGGTTGTTTCGGTATCAAGATTCATTTCACCCGCTGCATATATTGCTCTTAAAATTGATGGTTCATATCGGTTTGCTAGGCGCCTAATAACTGCCTCATTAAGGATCATTTCTCTTGCAATCGATCCTAAGGCATCGCCTGCAAGGGTATTGGTTTTTAATTTTAATTCTGCCCCTTCTAAGGCAGATTCAATTAAATATTGTTCAAGTTCCTGCTCGTCTTTTAAATATTGTTCTTTTTTATTTTGACGAACTTTAAAGAGTGGAGGCTGGGCTATATAAATGTAACCATTTTCGACCAGCTGAGGCATTTGCCTATAGAAGAACGTGAGTAATAATGTTCGGATATGGGCACCATCAACATCTGCGTCAGTCATTATAATGATTCGATGATATCTGAGTTTTTCTAAATCAAAATCTTTGTCAATACTTGTTCCTAAAGCAGTTATGAGAGTAGCTATTTCTTGTGATGATAATAATTTATCTAGTCGTGCTTTTTCGACATTTAAAATTTTTCCCTTTAAAGGCAATATGGCTTGATTTTTTCTATCTCTTCCTTGTTTTGCTGAACCGCCAGCTGAATCACCCTCAACTAAATATAGCTCACATAATTCCGGATTTTTTTCTTGGCAATCTGCTAATTTTCCAGGCAACCCTAAAGAATCCATCACACCTTTACGCCTAGTCATGTCTCGAGCTTTTCGTGCCGCTTCACGGGCTCTCGCTGCATCAACAATCTTGCCACAAATTATTTTTGCATCAGCTGGATGTTCTAATAAATAATCTGTTAATTTTTTACCAACCACTTCTTGAACAACTGGCTGTACTTCACTAGATACCAATTTATCTTTAGTTTGCGAGGAAAACTTTGGCTCTGGCACCTTTACCGACAAAACGCAACTTAAACCCTCACGCATATCATCACCAGTGGTATCAACTTTTGCTTTTTTCGCTAAATCGTTCGATTCAATATAGGTATTAATTGTCCTGGTCATTGCAGCTCGCAAACCAGTCAAGTGGGTCCCGCCATCGCGCTGTGGAATATTGTTCGTAAAACATTGAACATTTTCTCCATAAGAATCATTCCATTGCATGCTTACCTCAACTGTTATTCCATCTTTTTCAGCTTCTGCGTAAAAAGAATTCTTATGAATTGTAGTTTTAGTTTTATTAAGATATTCAACAAACCCTTTTACACCACCAGAAAAAGCAAAGTTTTCAACCTTTCCTGAGCGATGGTCAACTAATTCTATTTTTACACCGTTGTTTAGAAATGATAGTTCTCTTATTCTTTTTGCTAAAATTTCAAAATGGAAATTAATGTCTGTAAAGGTTGTGGTTGATGGTAAAAAATGAACCTCAGTTCCTTTTTTATCAGTATCCCCAATAATCTTAAGCTCTTCTTTTTTTTCACCACGCTCAAATTCAATTTGATGTATTTTGTTGTTTCTATATATTTTAAGTTTTAACCAATCTGATAAAGCGTTCACCACTGAAACGCCAACACCATGAAGACCACCAGAAACCTTGTAAGAGTTTTGATCAAACTTTCCCCCTGCGTGAAGCTCAGTCATAACAATTTCTGCTGCTGTTCTTTTTTCTTCATCATCTTCTTTTACATCGGTTGGAATTCCTCGACCATTATCCAGAACAGATACAGAGTTATCTGGATGAATTACCACCTTAATGTCATCACAATAGCCCGCCAAAGCCTCGTCAATTGCATTATCAAGCACCTCAAAAACCATGTGATGTAATCCACTTCCATCAGAAGTGTCGCCAATGTACATCCCTGGTCTTTTCCTAACGGCATCAAGCCCTTTTAGAACCTTAATACTATCCGACGAATAATCTTTATTTTCTTCAGTCAACTTATATCCTCATTGGCATCACAACATATTTGTAATCATCATTATTTGGAATAGTTACCAAACAACTACTATTTGAATCTTTAAAAGCAAAAAATAACTGATCAAACTGAATGTTATTTAACACATCTATTAAATAAGTTACATTAAATCCAATATCAATAGTTTCCTTGTTATAACTAATTTCAATATCCTCTTGTGCTTCTTCTTGCTCACTATTTGTCGTAATTAATTGCATATTATTTTCTGATAAAACCAATCGTATTCCTCGGTATTTTTCATTAGAAAGGATTGATGCTCTCTGCATTGCACTTAAAAGTGCTTGTCGATTAATCATAAAACCATTCTCATAACCACTAGGAATAACTCGGTTATAGTCAGGAAATTTTCCATCAATCACTTTAGTTATTAAGAAAATGTCATTAAATTTAAAAGTAACTTGTTGGTTGAGAATTTCTACAACCACATTACCATCATCCTCTTCTAAAAGCTTAATTAATTCCATAATTGTTTTTCTTGGAATAATCACCTCTTTTTTTTCAAAACTCTGATTAAGTTTTGTTGATGTAAAACTCAATCTATGTCCATCTGTTCCAACAATATTTAATTTTTGCCCTTGTATTTCAAACAATAACCCATTTAAGTAATACCTAATATCTTGTTGTGCCATCGCAAAATCAACTTGTTTTAAAAGAGCTTTAAGGTTTTTTTGTGATATTTCAAAACTTACCCCTTCTACATCATTTCTTTTAAGTATTGGATAATCTTTAGATGGAAGGGTTTGTAAATTAAATTTACTTTTTCCAGCTTTTACATTTATTCTCGAATCTGTAATTTGAAATTCCAACTCACTGTTTTCCGGAAGCGCTCTTGTAATGTCAAATAATTTTCTTGCTGAAATAGTTATTTCAAACTCATTACTAATGTCAGCATCAATGTTTAAACTGGTTTGCATTTCTAGATCTGTTGCTGTAAAAGTCAATTTACTGTCTTTACCAACTAAAAGTAAATTAGATAGAATGGGAAGAGCTTGTCTTTTCTCAACAATTCCCACAACACTACTCAACGGTTTTAGTAAAACATCTCTTTTTATTTTAATATTCATATTTATATAAAGTTATTTATAAAATTAATAGTAATAATAATACAGTAAAAAATTGTGAAGAACATTGTAATCATAGTAACTATAAGGGCTTAAAAGTTTATAAATCTGCGGATATCTATTGCGTTAATTGTGGATAAATTGTGAACAAAAATTCTTAAATCACAAACTCATTATTTATCAACAAAAACATCACATTTAATCCACAACTTTATCCTCTCAAGACCTGAGTTAAAAATCCCAAATCTTGACCCAACGACTGATTGGTCAATCTTTGTTCTTCAATTTCATCACATGCATGCATAACAGTTGTGTGATGACGACCCCCAAAATAATTACCAATCTCTGGATAACTTAAGTTAGTTAATTCTCTAGTTAATGTCATGGCAATTTGTCTAGGTTTAGAGAAGTTCCTGGATCTTTTTTTTCCAACCATATCTGATATTTTAATTTTATAATAATCAGCAACTGTTTTTTGAATATTTTCAATAGTCACTTGTCGACCTCTAACAGCAATTAAATCTTTTAAAGCTTCTTTTGCTAAATTTAAATCTATCGGATGTTGAGTAAAGTTAGATAATGCTACAATTCGATTTAATGCACCCTCTAATTCTCTGACATTAGAACGTATTTGTTTAGCAATAAAAAATGCGACATCTTCAGGGAGGTTTATCTTTGATAGACTTGCTTTTTTTAAAAGAATCGCAACACGCATCTCTAACTCTGGAGGTTCAATTGCAACTGTGAGGCCCCAACTAAACCTTGTTCTGAGTCTTTCATCCACCCCTTGTATTTCTTTGGGATAACTATCACAGGTTATGATGATTTGCTTTTTGTTTTCAATGAGCGTGTTAAACGCATAAAAAAACTCTTCTTGAGTCCTGTTTTTCTTCCCGATAAATTGAATGTCGTCAATTAATAACAAATCAAGAGAATGATAATTTTTTTTAAATTGATCAAATGTCTTTCCTTCGTAGGCTTTTACAACATCAGTGACATATTTTTCAGCATGTAAATATTTAATTTTAAGATCTTTATTATCAGCCTTAACCTTATTTCCTATAGACTGAAGTAAGTGAGTTTTTCCTAAACCTACACCGCCGTAAATAAACAAAGGGTTATAAGATTCACCTGGTTTTTCGGAGACTTGTTTAGCAGCTGCCGTTGCGAGTTGATTTGCGCGGCCGGTAACAAAATTTTCAAAATTTAAATTTTTATTTAACCCCGTAGATTTACTAATGTTTCCAACATTGATGTTTGTAGAAACAACATTTTCTTTTTGTAATTCTTTTTTTTCAGGACGTTTTGCAGTTTTTTTGTTATTTGTTTCAAAGGTAATGGGTTTTACATATTTATGTTCTTTTGCAAGAGCTTCAATGTCTTTAGCGAAACGTTCGCTAATCCATTGTTTAATAAAATGATTAGGTGCGATGATTTCCAATGATTGTTCATTTTCAGACACAAGTAATGGATTCGCCCAAGTCTTATATTGTTGAGGGGTTAGTTTTTTTCTTAAATGAGATTGTATAATCTCCCAAATCTCTTCAGACTGCATAATTCAATTTTTATATATTCGGATATTGATAATAACGGATTTAATAAAAGTTATCCACAGCCTTTTATAATTATTTATAAGCCCTTTTATTGACTTTTTATTAGAAATTATGTATTCTTCGCGATCAAATTTTATTTTAGTGGAATTGCATTATGAAACGTACCTATCAACCCTCAAAAGTAAAAAGAGCGCGCACTCACGGCTTTTTGGTTCGTATGAGATCTAAGGGTGGAAAATCAGTTATTGCTTCACGAAGAGCCAAGGGAAGAGCTAGGCTAGGCATATAATCATTGATTGTAAGCTCGCTTACAAGATTAGTTAATGCGGATGATTTTTCATCCGTTTTCAATTTTAAGCAACGTTATTTTGGTAAATTTGTTACCTGTTTTTATCGGCCAAACAATCTTAAATTTTCTCGCTTTGGATTTATTGTTAGTAAAAAAATTAGCAAAAAAGCCGTTAGAAGAAATTACATGAGAAGAGTTTTAAAAGATTTACTTAGAGAGTCTTCTCACAAATCATCGTTAGATATAGTTATTCAAGTGAAAAAAGAATTTTTTAATCATCACTTTTTATTAATACAAGCAGAAATTAATGAATTCCTAGAAAAACATGTTTAAAAGCTGTGTGATATTTTTCATTAAACTTTATCAAAAATTAATTAGCCCTTTTTTTATTTCTTCTTGTAGGTTTACGCCAACCTGTTCTGAATATACAATTATGGCTTTTCGTAAGTATCATTTTTTAAAAGCTTTAATAATTTCGGTAAAAAGGATATTGAGTTGCCACCCTTGGCATCCTGGTGGTCACGATCCGTTACCATAAAATAAATATAGGAAATTATGGAAACTAAACGCCTTATTCTTTTTGTTGTTTTTTCTTTCGCTTTGCTTTTGTTATGGGACTCATGGCAACAAAAGCAAATTCAAACCGAATTAGCAGTTACCAATAGCGATTTAAGTGAAAACCAAGCAAACGTTTTTGATTCCCTAGACACTGATTCTATAAAACCCGCATATCAGTTGGAGAGTGATCATAAAGTTATTGTTAATACACCTCTCTATCAAGTAGAAATTAATACCATTGGTGGTGATATAAGAAAGTTAAAATTAGTCAAATTTAAAAATGATACAAAAGACGGGTTGTATGACTTATTAAATGATGAAATGAACCCTCTTTTATATATAGCGCAAAGCGGTTTAATTGGAAAAAACTTGCCTTCCCACAAGGAAACCTTTAAAACAGATCGGTTAACATATGAAACCCAAGGAGCCGATGTGATCGTTCCCTTGGTGTTTGAAAACGAATTCGTCCGAGTAACTAAATCTTATGTTTTTTCTGACACGGATTATCAAATTAAACTGATTACTAAAATAGAAAACAAAACAAACACATCAATAGAGCCGCAGATTTATTATCAGCTACTTCATGATCACAAATCAGCAGAAAAATCAGGCATGATGCCAACATTTACTGGCGTATCATATTTTACCAATGCAGATAAATTTAAAAAAATAGATTTTGACGACATTAATGTTCAGAAGCCGTTTACTCAAAATGCAAATGATGGTTGGATAGGAATTATTCAAAGATATTTTGCAAGCTCATGGATAATTCCTGGAGAGTCACCCCGACAGTTTTATACAAAACGTTTATCGGATGGCATATCATCAGCAGGCGTCAGAGCTAAATTATCAACTATAGAAGCTAGTCAGAGTGTTGAAGTTAATGCAATTTTATTTTCTGGCCCTCAACAAAAGAAACAACTGGTTAAAGCTGCTCGTGGTATGGAGTTTACGGTTGATTATGGGTGGTTAACCTTTATAGCAGCACCTTTATTCTCTTTATTGTCTGGAATACAAAAAATTGTTCATAACTGGGGCGTTTCAATAATTTTACTCACCCTACTAATTAAGATTTTTTTCTATCCTCTGTCTGCATCAAGTTACCGCTCAATGGCTCAACTCAAAGAAGTAGCCCCAAGATTACAAAGCATGAAGGAAAAATTTGGCGATGACAAACAAAAAATGCAACAAGCAATGATGGAGCTATACAAAACAGAAAAAATTAATCCGCTTGGAGGTTGTCTTCCAATCTTAATCCAAATCCCTGTTTTTATTGCCTTATATTGGGTGTTGCTGGGAGCAGTTGATTTAAGACAGGCGCCTTTTTTTGGATGGATCACGGATTTATCGGTTAAAGACCCACTTTACATACTCCCTATTCTTATGGCTGCCTCGATGTTTTTACAGCAAAAATTAAACCCAAAACCAACGGATCCTACTCAAGCGAGGTTGATGATGATCATGCCTGTCGTATTTAGTATATTTTTCTTTTTCTTCCCTGCAGGACTTGTTTTGTATTGGTTTATTAATAACGTGTTGTCTATGTTACAACAGTGGTTCGTTAACAAACAAATTCATGCAGCGGTTTTAAAAAAGAAGGGGAATGGTTAATCCATCTCTAATCAATGATGTAACAATAGCTGCTATTGCCTCTGCTGCAGGCGTTGGCGGCGTAGGTATTATAAGAGTTTCTGGATCAAGCTCATTCGATATCGCAAAAAAAATAACAGGCATCAAAGAAATTAAATCTCATAAAGTTAATCTTGTAAGTTTTAAAGATCAAAATGGAAATTTAATTGATAAAGGTCTGTTATTAGCGTTTAAATCTCCAAAGTCGTATACCGGAGAAGATGTGGTTGAATTTCAGGTTCATGGCGGCCCCACATTGCTTCATTATCTTTTAGAAGAAACACTTCAGCGAGGCGCACGTATTGCTCAGCCAGGAGAGTTTACAAAAAGAGCTTTTCTTAATAACAAAATTGACCTTGCTCAAGCTGAAGCGGTTGCTGATATTATTAACGCCACAACTTACAATGCTGTGATTAATGCTGCAAGCTCACTTAAGGGTAATTTTTCATTTAAAATCAATAGCTTACAAAAAAAAATAATTGATATTCGAATGTATATTGAAGCGTGTTTAGACTTTCCAGATGAAGATATTGATTTCATCAAAAAAGGCCAGATTGAAGATAAATTGTTAGTCATTAAACAAGAAATAGATGAGTTACTATTGGTGGCTAAAAAGGGACAGATTATTCAAGATGGTTTTCAAATGTGTCTGGTTGGAAAACCTAATGTAGGCAAATCAACTCTAATAAATTTATTTTCCCAAGAAGAATTGGCAATCGTCACTGATATCCCAGGAACAACTAGAGACCCTGTTAGAGCTTTAATTAATTTATCCGGTATACCAATTAAAATCGTCGATACTGCAGGAATAAGAGAGACTTCAGACTTAATTGAAAAGGCTGGCATTGATAAAACATTAGCGACAATACAATCATCTTCATTAGTTTTAATTGTTTTGGAGCATGAAGATGAAATTAAGCAATATATTGACCAAAGTATATTTAGCCATGATGCAAAAATAATTTGGGTTTTAAACAAAATAGATTTATTACCTCAAAAGTCATATCAAAAGGAAGTGAATGGTTATCCGCTTATTGCCATTTCTGCAAAATTCAATAAAGGCATAGATCTTTTAGAGAAACAAATTATTCAATCTTTAGGCTTAAAAAATTTGGAAGGCAATGAGCAGATATTCTCAGCACGTCAAAGGCATATTGAGGCACTTTCTGACATTATGATTCATATGAATGAGGCATTTAATAACTTTGAACACCCGGAGCTACTTGCTGAAGAACTGTTATTGATTCAAAAATCTATGTCTACTATTACTGGTGAATTTACTGCAGATGATCTTTTAGGGGAAATTTTTAGTCGATTTTGTATTGGCAAATAATGTTCCACATGAAACATTATTTTATTTATGCAATATTGTTCCACGTGAAACATGCCATTAAAACCTTATTTCAAGTAAAATGTTTTTTTTAATAAAACATTGACTCATGAATTTTCCTAATAAATTTGATGTTATCGTTATCGGCGGCGGCCATGCAGGAACAGAGGCCTGTTTGGCGTCTGCACGCATGGGTCAAAAAACGTTACTTATTACTCACAATCTCGAGACACTCGGACAGATGTCATGTAATCCATCGATTGGTGGTATTGGAAAAGGACATCTAGTCAAGGAAATTAATGCGCTTGGAGGAATAATGGGAAGGGCGGCTGATCAAGCAGGCATTCACTTTAGAACCCTTAATGGAAGTAAAGGGCCTGCAGTAAGAGCGACAAGAGCTCAGGCAGATCGAGTGTTATATCGAGCCGCGGTAAGAAACTTTCTTGAGAATCAAACGAATTTATGGCTTTTCCAACAGCCTGTTGATGATATATCAATTGATAATAAAAAGGTAACGGGAGTTATCACAGAATCAGGTATACATTTTCATGCGTCTAAAATCATATTGACAGCAGGAACATTTTTGCAGGGTAAGATTCATATTGGCCTTGATAATTATGAGGCTGGGAGAGCAGGCGATCCCTCATCAAAAAGTTTAGCAGAAAAATTAAGAACATTAAATTTGCCTGTTGGAAGACTTAAAACGGGAACTCCTCCGCGGATTGATGGCCGGTCTATTGATTATTCAAGCATGGAGGAACAACCCGGCGATAATCCAATTCCGTATTTTTCAAATAAAATTGATAATTTTTCATATCCAAAGCAAATTTCTTGTTGGATAACACACACGAATGAGAATACCCATAATATTATAAAAAAAGGACTTGATCGTTCACCCATGTATACCGGTGTTATTGAAGGGGTTGGACCACGCTATTGTCCCTCAATTGAAGATAAAATTCATCGTTTTTCAGAAAAAAATTCACATCAAATTTTTTTAGAGCCTGAGGGTTTAAATACCCATGAGATTTATCCCAACGGTATATCTACGAGTCTACCTTTTGATGTTCAATATGACTTGGTCAGATCAATAAAAGGTCTTGAAAATGCCTTCATTTTAAGGCCAGGCTATGCAATAGAATATGACTATTTTGATCCAAGAAATTTAAAAAAATCTCTGGAAACAAAAACTATTTCAGGATTATATTTTGCTGGTCAAATTAATGGAACAACTGGTTATGAAGAAGCAGCTGCTCAAGGCCTCATTGCAGGAATAAACGCAGCATTAAGTATTCAAGATAATGAGCCTTGGTGCCCAACAAGAGAAGAGGCTTACATGGGTGTTTTAATTGATGACTTAATAACTAGAGGAGTGACTGAGCCATATCGAATGTTTACCAGTAGAGCTGAATACCGCTTATTGTTACGCGAAGATAATGCTGACTTTAGACTAACCGAAATAGGATATAAAATCGGTGTTGTATCGTCAGAGCAACACAATCAATTAATGGCTAAAAAAGAACAAGTTCGATTGTGTGAGGAATTGCTTAAAAAAACTCCTATTAAAATAAAAGATATTCCTGAAAATATTCAAATTAATTTGTTTGGAAAAAAAATTGAGAGGGACTATAGCGCTTTTGAGCTTATAAAAAGGCCAAATGTATTAGCTTATGATTTGCTGTCGGCATTAAATATCAATGCACAGTTTTTACCAGAAGTATTAGAACAGGTTGAAATTAATGCAAAATATTCAGGATATATTAATCGTCAAAAAGATGAAGTATTGAAACTTCAATCGCAATATGATTTAAAAATCCCAGAGAACATAAAATATAATAAAATCAATGGTTTAAGTAATGAAGCCATACAAAAACTCGAGCAAATCAGACCAGAAAATATCCGCCAAATGAGTCAAATTTCTGGCATAACGTCTGCAAACATTACATTGGTGGTAATCCATCTTAAGAGGATGAGCAATATGGATATTGAAGAAAAATTGAAAGCGTAAATTAAATTTGGAAAATTTTGTTCATGATGGTTTAAAACTTTTAAAACTTGATGTACAGCAAGCACAAATCGATAAATTACAAATTTATCTTGAAGCATTGAAGAAATGGAACAAAATATTCAATTTAACAGCTATTTCATCTGATAAAGATATTGTCATAAAGCATTTTTTTGATAGTTTAAGTGTTAATGACTACATTAAAGATGCCACAAGAATACTAGATGTAGGCACAGGGGCTGGTTTTCCAGGATTAGTTTTAGCAATATTTAATCCTGATAAAAAGTTTTTTTTGATTGACGGAGTTTCAAAAAAAATCACCTTTATTGACGAGATCAAAGGTAGGTTAAAATTGAATAATGTTACAACTTATCACACTAGGGTTGAAGATCTAAAAATGGAGGAGTGTGTCGATTTAGTCATATCAAGGGCATTTGCCGATATTCAAAAAATGATGACTCTCACAAAGCATTTGTTAAAAGAAAAAGGTAAATATTTAGCTATGAAAGGCCCAGATTATCTCAATGAAATCAATAACATAAAAGGAGATAATGCAATATATGATCTTAAAGTGCCTTATTTTAATGGCATAAGAAAACTAATTGAAATTACAAAATATGACTAAAATTCTAGCGATATCAAACCAAAAAGGCGGTGTGGGTAAAACGACAACTGCGGTAAATTTGTCTGCTGCATTGGGGATGAAGGGAAAAAAAGTACTTTTAGTGGATTTAGATCCTCAAGGCAATGCAACATCCTCCTCGGGCTTAGAGAAAAATAAAATTAAACAAACTGTTTATGATCTTTTAATTAATGATTTAGATATTAATGAGGTCATTTGCAAGGGAAAGTTTTACGATGTGATGCCGGCTAATCAAAATTTAGCTGCGGCGGAATTGGAAATGATTAACATTAAACATCGAGAGGCATTGTTAAAAAATAAACTTCATCAAAAAAATAAATATGATTATATATTATTAGATTGTCCACCTTCACTGGGATTGATCACGCTAAATGGTTTAACAGCTGCCCATTCAGTGTTAATACCGATGCAATGTGAATATTTTGCTCTAGAGGGGTTAACAGATTTAGTAAATACAATTAAAAAAGTAAAACAATTTATGAACACGGATATTCAAATCGAAGGGCTATTGAGGACAATTTACGATGGAAGAAATACATTAACAAAAGAGGTATCCGCTCAATTATCCGCTTACTTCCCAAATAAAGTTTATAAAACAATCGTGCCACGAAATGTAAGAATTGCCGAAGCACCAAGTCATGGATTGTCTGCAATACAATTTGATAAAAGATCAAAAGGTGCAAAGGCTTACTTAGAGCTAGCTAATGAAATTATTTTAAAGGAAAAAAATAATGACTAAAGAGAAAAGACTAGGAAGGGGTTTAAGTGCTCTATTTGAAAATGAGCTTGAAGAAAATAACTTAAATGAAGATGTAATTTCAGGAGAGACAATACAAGAAATTTCAATTGATAAATTAATTTCAGGGAAGTTCCAGCCTAGAAAATCTTTTAATTCGGAGTCAATTAAAGAACTTTCTGACTCAATAATTGAACAAGGTTTAATGCAACCGATAATAGTTAGAAAAGCGGACAAAAATTTATTTGAAATTATTGCAGGTGAAAGGCGTTGGCGAGCCGCACAATTAGCGAAACTTAAAACGATGCCTGCTATTGTCAGAGACATAAATGATAGATCGGCTTCCATTATTGCATTGATTGAAAATATGCAACGAGAAGATCTCACCGCTTTAGAAGAAGCAGAGGGGATTCAAAAAATGATCAATGAATTTGGAATGACTCATGAAGCGGCTGCGGATGCGGTTGGTAAATCAAGATCAACAGTCACGAATTTGTTAAGGCTACTTTTATTAAGTGATTTTGTTAAAGAAAAATTAAATGCTAAAGAGATCGATATGGGGCATGCTCGTGCTTTAGTGTCGTTAGCGCCAGATCAACAAAACATGATTTGTCAGAAAATTATTCAAGAAAATTTATCTGTAAGAAAGGTTGAAGATTTAATAAATGATAACTTAAATGGGAAAAAGACCAAAAAAACACTAGATCAAAAAGAATCTAACAAAGACCTGAAAAATTTAGAAAAAGAATTATCAGAAAAATTAGGTTACACGGTTACCATTGACGATAAGGTTAACAATTCTGGGCAAATAAAAATAAAATATAGGAATTTAGACGAGCTTGATATTTTATTAAAAAACCTACAATTAAAAGTTTGATTAAGCCTTGACTTGTCTTTAATTTTCATTAAAATTCAATGTTTTTGTAAGGAACGTTTTCAGTGAAATGAAAGAATTTGTTAAAATCGCTGAAATGTTGGGCGGTCTTCCAAGACAATTAAAAAAGATGCTAGTCAAACAAGTACTTCTAGCGTTATTGCTGTTTGCAGTCTTTGTTTTTTTTTATCTTTTGCGGCAGGCATATCTATTTTAATAGGTTTTTTGTCAGTGATATTGGGGGTGACACTTTCGTTTCCATTTGCAAAAGTTAATGTTAAAGGCCAAGAAGCTAGCAAGATAATTATAAATGTTATCAAAGCCGAGCTTATTAAGCTTGCAATCATATTTGTACTACTTTATTTGGCTTTTAGATTTTACGGAGATATGCAACCCATGAGTTTGATTGTCGGACTAATAATTTCGGCGCTATTCTCAGGTTTGGCAATATCAAATTTAGATAATAAATAGACTATATTTTAAGAAAAATGGCAGAGAATTCGCATCACACACCTAGTTCGCCTAGTGAGTATATTAATCATCATTTATCATTCAATGAAATTCATTTTGGAGACTCCCCATTTTGGACTGTAAATATTGACTCTGTTACAGTATCGATTTTGTTAGGTATTGTTACCATGGGATTTATTTGGTGGTTTGCTCACAAAGCTTCTTCGGATGTTCCCTCTAAAACTCAAGCGTTTGTTGAACTCATTTTTGGATTTATAGATAACCAAGTAAAAGCAACCTTTCATGGTGATCGCCATAGTTTTGTTGCACCTGCAGCAATGACAGTTTTCTTGTGGGTTCTCATAATGAATGCCATGGACTTTTTGCCAATTGATATTGTTGCAAAAGGTTTAGAGGCAATTGGTATACACACCTGGAGAAATGTTCCAACTTCGGATATTAATACGACTTTTGCGTTAGCATTAGGTGTTTGGTTTTTGATGATCTATTACTCAATTAAAGTTAAAGGATTTGGTGGCTGGATACATGAATTATTCTGTGCCCCATTTGGTTCAAGCATTTTCGTTTGGCCCGCTAATTTTATCTTTAATTTAATAGAATATGTTTCTAAACCATTGTCACATTCATTACGATTGTTTGGTAACATGTATGCCGGCGAAGTAATTTTCTTGCTCTTAGGTTTGTGGGCAGCCAATAGTTTTTCTGGCATTGCTTTTAGTGCAATATTGGGTGCGGGATGGTCAATTTTCCATATCCTAATTGTTGTTTTGCAAGCATATATTTTCATGATGTTAACAGTTGTTTACTTAGCTATGGCGCATGAAAGTCATTAATTTTAATTTATAAACTTTATAAGGAAAGTAATATGGAAACAGTTCAATTTTTAGCAACAATTCAAGCATATACTGGTATTGGTATTGGTTTAATTATTGGCCTAGGTGCTTTGGGTGCTTGTATCGGTATTGGCATTATGTGTGCAAGCTTTTTAGAAGGCGCTGCTCGTCAGCCAGAAATGATCCCTCAGCTGCAAGTAAAAGTATTTTTATTATTAGGCTTGATTGATGCTTCATTTATTATTGGCGTTGGCCTTGCAATGATGTTTGCATTTGCGAACCCGCTTTTAAGTGTTGTTGCGGTATAAATTTAGTAAATTTTTAAAGCTCAGTTAGTCGGAGAAAAAATGAATATTAATTTTACTTTAGTTGCTCAGGGCGTGGCATTTGCCATATTAATTTGGTTTACTGTCAAATTTGTCTGGCCACCACTTTTAAAAGCAATTGAAAACAGACAAAAAGAAATTGCTGATGGATTGGCTGCGGCTAGAGAAGGAAAAGCTTCTCTTGAAATTGCAGAGAAAAAAACTACTGAAGTTTTAAATAGCGCAAAAGAAAAGTCTTCAGAAATAGTTTCTCAAGCAGAAAAAAGAGCAAGTGAATTAGTTGAAGAGGCTAAACAAAATGCAAAAATTGATGCGGACCGGATTATTACAAATGCACGATCTGAAATTGAAAAAGAAGTAAATAAAGCTAAAGAAAATCTCAGAGCTCAAGTTGCATCGCTTGCAATAGAGGGTGCACAAAAAATTCTTGAAAAAGAAATAGATGCTAAGACTCATAGCGCAATGTTAGCTAAACTTTCTAAGGATCTTTAATAAATGGCTGAAATTTCAACAATTGCTAGACCATATGCTCAAGCTATTTTTGATCTGGCGAAAGATCAAAAGAAGTTAAATGATTGGTCAGAAATGCTCAAGTTATTATCAGGCGTTGTTGAAAATGATTCAATTAAGTCTGTTATTCAGGATTCAAAAATTCTCGAGTCTGATAAAGAGAAATTGTTGTTTAATATTTGTCAAAAAAAGATTTCAAGTGAATGTGAAAATTTGATAAAACTTTTAATTGAAAATAAACGCTTGCTCGTTCTTCCCTTCATCAGCGATGCATTTGAGTCATTGAAGGCAAATGAGGAAAACTCTGTTTCAGCGAAAATTATTGTTGCAACAAAAATAACAAAAAAAGAAACAGATGAAATTGTTAAAAATTTAGAAAAAAAATTAAATAAAAAAATTGACGCATCAGTTGAGATTGATGAATCAATTTTAGGAGGAAGTGTTATCACTGTTGGTGATACAGTTATTGATGCTTCAGTTAAAGGACAGTTACAAAGTTTAGCTTTCTCGATGAAAGCGTAATTTACCCAGGAGAAAATAATGCAATTATCAACTTCAGAAATTAGTGAACTGATAAAAAGTAGGATCAAAGATTTCAAACCGTCATCAGAAGCGAGAACACAAGGTACAGTTGTCTCTGTGACTGATGGTATCGTTCGAATTCATGGTCTTTCAAATGTAATGTCTGGGGAAATGATTGAATTTCCTGGCAATACTTTCGGTATGGCTCTTAACCTGGAAAGAGACTCAGTAGGCGCAGTTGTTTTAGGTGATTATGAACATATTTCTGAAGGCGATACCTGTAAGTGTACAGGCAAAATTTTGGAAGTACCTGTTGGTCCAGAACTCATTGGACGTGTTGTAGATGCCCTTGGAAATCCATTGGATGGCAAGGGACCAATTAAGTCTAAACTTACAGACAAAATCGAAAAAGTTGCACCTGGTGTTATTGCGAGAAAATCTGTTTCACAGCCAGTCCAAACGGGATTGAAATCAGTTGACTCGATGGTTCCAATTGGACGCGGTCAGCGAGAACTAATTATCGGTGATAGACAGACGGGTAAAACGGCTGTTGCTGTTGACGCAATTATTAATCAAAAAAGTCAAAATATGACCTGTATATACGTTGCCATTGGACAAAAGGCTTCAACAATTGCTAACGTTGTTCGCAAACTTGAAGAAACAGGGGCAATGGACTATACAACCGTTGTTGTGGCATCTGCATCTGATTCAGCAGCTTTACAGTTTCTTGCTCCTTACTCAGGTTGCACAATGGGAGAATATTTTAGAGATCGAGGTGAAGACGCATTAATTATTTATGATGATCTCAGTAAACAGGCTGTTGCTTATCGACAAATTTCATTACTTTTAAGAAGACCTCCTGGACGAGAAGCGTATCCTGGCGATGTGTTTTATATTCATTCAAGATTGCTTGAAAGAGCTGCTCGGGTGAACGAAAAATATGTTGAGGATTTTACAAAAGGAAAGGTTAAGGGTAAAACAGGATCTCTTACAGCTCTTCCTGTTATTGAAACAGCAGCTGGTGATGTTTCAGCTTTTGTGCCAACAAACGTAATTTCTATTACTGATGGACAAATCTTCCTAGAATCTGATTTATTTAACGCAGGTATTCGACCGGCGATCAATGCAGGTATTTCAGTTTCTCGAGTAGGGGGCGCTGCACAAACGAAAGTTATTAAAAAATTAGGCGGCGGTGTTCGACTTGCTCTAGCTCAATATCGTGAACTTGCAGCCTTTGCTCAGTTTGCTTCCGACCTAGATGAAGCTACTAGAAAACAGCTTGACCGTGGAAGAATGTTTACTGAATTAATGAAACAAGCTCAGTATAGTCCGTTAAGTGTTTCAAAAATGGCGGTAACATTATATGCAGCCAATAATGGTTATTTTGACGATGTTCCTGTTGATAAAATTCTAAACTGCGAATCAGATCTTCATGGGTTTATTGGGTCAAAACATAAGAAGGTTATGGAGAGTATTGAGAAAAGTCTTGAGCTTTCTGAAAAAGATGAAAAAGACCTTGTAAAAGCAATTGAAGATTTTAAATCTTCAAGTAAATATTAAGATTATTTGGAAAAATTATGGCCGGTAGTAAAGAAATCCGAACAAAAATTAAGAGTGTAGAAAATACCAAAAAAATCACAAAAGCGATGGAAATGGTTGCTGCCTCTAAAATGAGAAAAGCTCAAGATCGTATGGCTGCATCAAGACCCTATTCTGAAAAAATCAGAAATGTTGCTGCGCATCTTTCATTTGCGCAATCGGAGTCCAAACATCCTTTCTTGATTACAAGAGAAAAGATTAAAAACGTTGGATTAATCGTTGTGACCTCTGATAAAGGATTATGTGGCGGATTAAATACAAACGTTTTAAGATCGTCCATAAATCAAATTAAAGATTGGGAAAAAGAGGGTAAAAAGGTTCACGTAGCAGCTATTGGTACAAAAGGCTTTAGTTTTATGAAGCGCATAGGCGCAGATGTTAAATCAAATATCACCGGATTAGGAGACACTCCGCATGTGAGTGATTTAATCGGAAGCATCAAAGTCATGCTAGATGAATACATCAATGGAGAAATTGATCAGTTATATATTTGTTACACAAAATTTATTAATACCATGAAACAAGAGCCAATGATGGATCAAGTATTACCTTTAAGTGGTGAAAAAATTGGTGCACCAGAAGGTTCATGGGATTATATTTATGAGCCAGATGTAGATGCCGTTATAGAAGAGTTGTTGAAAAGGTATATCGAATCAATAATTTATCATTCTGTAGCAGAAAATATGGCCTCTGAGCAATCGGCTCGCATGGTGGCAATGAAAGCAGCATCAGATAATGCAGTAAATGTAATTGATGAGTTGACTTTGGTTTACAACAAAGCACGTCAAGCAGCAATTACAAAAGAAATATCGGAAATCGTTGGCGGGGCTGCTGCGGTTTCATAATTTAAATTTTTTAGATGAGTAAGGAAAAAAAATGAGTGCCAAACAAATCGGAAAAGTAGTTCAGTGCATCGGAGCGGTTGTTGACGTTGAGTTTCCAAGAGACGCAATGCCTAAAGTATTTGATGCTCTAAAAATTGACAGTTCTGACGCAAATGCGAAGACAGCGGAAGAAGGGCTAACACTTGAAGTTCAGCAACAGCTTGGAGATGGTATTGTACGCACAATCGCCATGGGATCCACAGATGGTTTGTCAAGAGGCACTCAGTTTGCTGCTACGGGAACAGGCATTCAAGTTCCTGTTGGATCGGGAACCTTAGGTCGAATTATGGATGTATTAGGCCGACCTATAGATGAAGTTGGAAAAATTGACTCAAAGGAATTTAGATCAATTCATCAGAAAGCCCCTGAATTTAGTGAATTATCACCCTCTGTTGAACTATTAGAAACCGGTATTAAAGTTATTGATTTGATTTGCCCTTTTGCAAAAGGCGGTAAAGTTGGATTATTTGGTGGTGCGGGTGTAGGAAAAACTGTGAATATGCTTGAGCTTATTAATAACATTGCTAAGCAACATTCTGGACTATCTGTTTTTGCAGGTGTGGGAGAAAGAACTCGTGAAGGAAATGACTTTTATCACGAAATGTCAGACGCAGGTGTAATTAAACTTGACGATATGAAAGAGTCTAAAGTAGCGATGGTCTTTGGTCAGATGAATGAGCCACCGGGAAACCGATTAAGAGTAGCGCTTTCAGGCCTTACAATGGCAGAAAAATTCCGTGATGAAGGACGTGATGTTTTGTTCTTTGTTGATAATATTTATCGTTACACCCTAGCAGGTACAGAGGTTTCTGCTCTTTTAGGACGTATGCCATCCGCTGTGGGATATCAGCCAACACTAGCAGATGAAATGGGACGACTACAAGAAAGAATTACATCAACAAAAACAGGATCCATTACTTCAATTCAAGCTGTGTACGTCCCAGCTGACGATTTAACTGATCCATCACCAGCGACAACTTTCCAACATTTGGATTCAACAGTTGTGTTATCAAGAGATATTGCTTCACTAGGTATTTATCCAGCGGTTGATCCATTGGATTCAACTTCGAGACAGCTCGACCCTCAAGTTGTGGGCGAAGATCATTATCAAGTCGCGCGGAAAGTACAAGCAACACTTCAAAAATATAAGGAATTACGAGATATTATCGCGATTCTTGGTATGGATGAGTTATCACCTGAAGATAAGTTAGCCGTTAGTCGTGCTAGAAAAATACAACGTTTCTTATCACAACCTTTCCACGTTGCTGAGGTATTTACGGGATCTCCAGGTAAGTACGTTTCATTAAAAGAAACTATTGCAGGCTTCAAAGGTATTGTTGATGGAGACTATGACGACCTCCCAGAACAAGCTTTTTACATGGTTGGAAGTATTGACGAAGCGGTAGCAAAAGCTAAAAAACTATAATAATTTAAGCAAGGTATTTTATGAGTAAAGTCTTAGTTGATGTTGTAAGCGCTGAAGAATCCATTTTTTCTGGGGAAGCAGAGTTTGTTGTGGCACCCTCATCAATGGGAGAGGTGGGTATATATCCAAATCATGCGCCTATGATAACAACTTTAAAACCAGGCTCAGTACGAATAAAAATATCTGGCAAGAATGAAGAAGAGCTCGTATATGTTTCAGGAGGAATTTTAGAAGTTCAACCTGGCTCGGTTACTGTTTTATCGGATACAGCTGTTCGTGGAGCTGATCTTGATGAAGCCAAAGCTAATCAAGCAAAAAAACAAGCTGAAGATGCTTTAAATAATCAAAAAGGCAATATTGACTATGCGAAAGCTCAAGCTGAATTAGCTGAGGCTGTGGCACAGGTTCAAGCAATTCAAAGATTAAGAAAGAAAAAGTAATCTGGTTGATTTAAAAAAGCAGCGATAAGGCTGCTTTTTTTGTTTATACTTCCTAATATTATGAATCTAGATATTGTTATATTGGCTGCAGGTAAAGGAACTCGAATGAGATCCACTAAACCAAAAGTCATGCATCACTTTTTAGGAAAGCCTTTTCTTGAAAAAGTAATCGAAACTGCAAGAACACTTCATCCAAAAAAAATAATCCCAATTATTGGTTATCAAGCAGAAGAAATCCAAAATTATTTCAAATCACAAGAGTTACATTTTGTAATTCAAGAGCAACAGATGGGTACAGGGCATGCTGTTATCCAGGCGATACCAAAACTAGATAGCGAATATACAATGATTTTATATGGGGATGTCCCATTGGTGAGCTCTAATAGCTTACAAGAACTGTTCACAGCAACAACAAAAACAGGAATAGGACTGATTACTTTTTTAAAAAAAAACTCACAAGGTTTTGGAAGAATTGTTCGTAACCCACAAACAAAAAAAATTATAAAAATTGTTGAAGAAAAAGATTGTGATCAATCACAGCTTCTTATTAATGAAATTAATACCGGGATCATGTGTGTAAAAACAGTTTTTTTGAACCAATGGTTATTAAAGCTGAATAATAATAATGCACAAAAAGAATATTATTTAACTGATATTATAGAATTAGCTGTTAATGATCATGTCGACATTGCGGATGTTATCTCCAGCAATGAAAATACAATTCAGGGAGTTAACTCAATGAAAGAGTTAATTAACCTAGAAAGATCTTATATGAAAGAAAAAGCACAGTTATTAATTGATCAAGGTATAAAAATTATTGATCCAGAAAGAATTGATATTAGGGGCTCCTTGGTGTGTGAAGAAGGTGTCGTAATTGATATAGGTTGTATTTTTGAAGGCGATGTAATTTTAAAAAACGGTACTTATATAGGGCCTTATAATATTATCAAAGATACTACCATTGGAGAGCACAATCAATTATTAGCATTTAATCATATTGACCAGGCAATAATTGGACACGGATGTCATATCGGTCCCTATGCCAGAATAAGACCTGCAACATCTTTATCAAATAATATAAATATCGGGAATTTTGTGGAATTAAAAAAATCGACTGTAGGCAATTATACAAAAATTAATCATTTATCTTATGTGGGCGATTCTACAATTGGAGAAAGGGTAAACCTTGGAGCGGGAACTATTACATGTAATTATGATGGAGCAAATAAACATCAGACAATTATAGAGGACGATGTTTTTATTGGATCAGATACACAATTGATTGCTCCTGTTATTATCAAAAAAGGAGCTACTATTGGAGCTGGATCAACAATAGTAGAAGATACACCGGAGAATCAATTAACCTTATCTAGAGTTAGTCAAAAAAGTATCAGTAACTGGCAAAGACCAAAGAAAAAATAAATATGTGTGGAATTGTTGGCGGTGTATCAAAAAATAATAATATTGTTCCAATCTTAATTAATGGATTAGAAAAACTCGAATATCGAGGATATGACTCGGTTGGAATCGCGATCATTCATCATCAGCGAATTCAAAGAATCAGATCAGTTGGAAGAGTTTCAACAATTTATAAAAAAATATCTGAAAAAAATTTTAAGGGGAAAACAGGGATTGGCCATACAAGGTGGGCAACACATGGTGGAGTTTCAGAAAAAAACGCACATCCCCATATTTCAAATAATGAAATAGTAGTTGTGCACAATGGCATAATTGAAAATCATGCAAAACTTTGTGAATTCTTAAAAAATAAAAATTACAAATTTAAATCAGAAACTGATACCGAGGTAATCGCACATTTAATTCATTACTATAGAAAAAATAAATCTTCGCTCTTAGATGCGGTTCACAAAACCTGTAAAAAACTTGAAGGCGCATATGCAATTGCAGTGAGTGATAAAAACTCTAATGAAATTATTGTCGCAAGAAATGGATGTCCCTTAATTATAGGAGTATCAGAGGATCAAAATTTTATTGCATCTGATATATCGGCATTAATATCAGTAACAAATAATATAGTGTTTCTTGAGGATGGAGATATAGCTTTAATTGCTTCAGATAGCTATCAAATTTTCGATGATAATTTAAATCAAATTAATAGAAAAATTCATAAAAGTTCTGTCAAAGAAAACCAAATGGAACTTGGCCCATATAATCATTTTATGCAAAAGGAGATATATGAACAACCGGTTGCAATTGCAGATACTATTGAGTCCATTATCGATGAGGGGTCCATTAATCCAAAGCTGATTGGTGGATCAAAGTTTGATGCTTCAAAATATGAAAGTATTTTAATTTTAGCGGCAGGAACAAGTTACTATGCAGGATTAACCGCTAAATATTGGTTTGAACATCTAGCAAAAGTCCCTGTTAACGTAGAAATTGCCAGCGAATATCGTTATCGAGATGTAGTGACTCCAAAAAAACAACTTATTATAACCATATCTCAATCAGGAGAGACGCTTGATACGCTGGAAGCATTGAAACAAGCTAAGAAAAATGGAAATAAAAATTCTTTAACTATTTGTAATGTTCAAGAAAGTGCCATAGTTAGACAATCAAATAATGTTCTTTATACCAGAGCAGGAGTTGAAATCGGGGTCGCCTCAACAAAAGCATTTACGACCCAATTAGTTTGCCTTTTTGTTTTAGCATTAATTTTTGCAAAACAAAGAAAAAAAATTACAAAGAAAAATGAATTGGCCTACATAGAAGAACTAAGAAAATTATCTGGACATATTCAAACAGCATTAAATTTAGAGCCACAAATTAAAGCATGGGCAAAAAAATTTAGTCAAAAATCTAATGCTCTTTTTTTAGGACGGGGATTACATTACCCTATTGCTCTCGAAGGAGCACTAAAATTAAAAGAGGTGTCTTATATTCATGCGGAAGCATATCCGGCTGGTGAATTAAAACATGGCCCTTTAGCATTGGTTGATAAAGACCTCCCTGTTGTTGTGATTGCTCCCAATGATAAATTATTAGAAAAAGTAAAATCAAACATGCAAGAGGTTAAAGCAAGAGGGGGAGAGCTTTTTGTAATTGCAGATGCCGATAGTCATTTTGATGCTGAAACTGGTATTCATGTCATTAGAACCAATAGACATGTAGGAATCCTGTCACCCATCGTCCATTCAATTCCAGTGCAATTATTAGCCTATCATGTTGCATTATCTAAAAAAACAGATGTTGATAAACCAAGAAATTTAGCAAAATCAGTCACAGTGGAGTAGTTCAAGTCATCATTTTTTGATGTTAGTAAGAGCAAATATTTACGAATTATATAGGGGAACTTATTAATTTATAATATCTATATATTGTTGTCAATATAAAAATTTTTACTAAATATTGTATTTTTTTACAAAGAGAGTATTGTTTTTTATATGTTTAAAGAGTTGAGAGTTTAAACGTAATTTCTATAGTTATTACTAAAACAAGGAGAAGTAATAGATGGATATTCTAAAAACAGTAAGAAGTTGGGCCGCTGCACTTGCGGAAACCGTAATAAGTCTTTTAGCTCTTGGTATTGTTTTACAGATCCTTATGGGCGGAGCTGCAATACCATTCTTCGGTCAACCAAGAGTCATTGAAACTGTAACTGGCCATCTAAACTCACTTGGCGGTGAGGGAATTGTTGGTCTTGTAGCCATCTGGGTGCTTTATTCTATATGGAAAGCACGTAAATAGAAGTAGCGTTTAGAACAATAAAAAACCCTTGTTATACAAGGGTTTTTTTATGAAACTTTTATAAAACATTTTAGTCATTATCAATAATCAGTTATACTGATTTTTCAATATCTATAAATTTAAGTTAATACATGAAGAGAGGTATTTATTTAAGTTTATGGGTTTTTTTGTATCTTTCGAAAGTGTTGATAGTTTCAAAAGAGCAATATAAATTTAAAATGGAGAATCTCTATGGAAGTAGGTGGATTTAATTTAGTTTACAACTCGTTGTCATTTGCCATCGCAACATTTGGTGCGGCAACAGTTTTCTTTTTTGCACAGCGTTCTCAAGTCGCTCCTGCATATAAAACAGCGCTATCCTTATCAGGATTAGTTTGTTTAATCGCTTTTTATCATTATTTAAGAATGTTTGAAAGTTTCAATGATGCATACACATTAGTTAATGGTTCTGTTGAAGCAACTGGTGCTCAATTTAATGATGCATACCGTTATGTGGATTGGTTATTAACTGTACCATTGTTACTTCTAGAGCTTGTTTTAGTAATGAGACTATCTAAAGAAGAAACATATTCTAAAGGTACAAAACTTGCATTAGCTGCAGCAGTGATGGTTATTCTAGGCTATCCAGGTGAAATCATTACTGATTCATCAATGTATGGTGACCGTTGGATGTGGTGGGTTCTTTCAATGATTCCATTTATATATATTGTAAGGGATCTTGTTAGTGGCCTTGGTGCATCTATCAGTAAACAGCCTAAAGCCGTTCAAGGCCTTGTAAGTAAAGCAAGAACTTTAACGATTCTTTCATGGTGTTTCTACCCAATCGTGTTTATTTTACCAATGATCGGATTTCAAGCTGATCCAGGTGCAGTAAACCCAGTTATTCAAGTTGGATATACTATAGCTGACGTGGTAGCAAAAGCCTTGTTTGGTGTAATGATTTATATGATCGCTCAGCGTAAGTCTGATGCGGGTGCATAATAATTTAGTTACACTTTTGAAATCTTGAGATAAGAAACGCGCCTTCTGGGCGCGTTTTTTTTATTATGAAGATAATTATCAGTAGTCACTTTGACGAATTCTATATGCCTCTAGAGGCAAAGATTGATTTACCAAAAGTTGAGGATGAGCTAAAACAATCATTTCTTACCAAAAATAAGCTATTAAATAAATGGTTGAGTCATCAAAAAAAAACTAAAGGAAAATTAATACGTGCTCAATTGGCTTTAGCTGCCGGTGAGCTTTTAGATCTTCCGAAGAATACAGTAATAAAGTGGGCTACAGCATGTGAACTAATGCATACTGCATCTTTAGTGCATGATGATATTTGTGATCAAGATATAAAAAGAAGAGGCGATAAAACCATTTGGAAAAAATATGGAATCCCTGCAGCAATCTGTACGGGGGACTTTTTGATAGCCCAAGCATTTAATAAAATTTCAGAGATAGAAACAGGATGGCATCAAACAATACTCTTAAAATCACTTTCCGATAGTGTAAAAAAAATAATAGACGGCCAAGTGCGGGATGTCGAAGTTAACGTTAAAAAAATATCATTAAAAGAATATGAAAAAATAGCATATGAAAAAACGGGGCCTTTATTAATGACTCCGCTTGATGGAATGTTTCGTTGTAAAGAGTTACCAGAGACTGAAATAACAGGATTGGTTAATTTGATGCATATTATTGGTTTGGTGTATCAAATGACCAATGATTTAAATAATGCGAAGAGTGACAAAACAGATATAACACTTAAACATATGAATTTTATAAACATAATAAACAATAAGAAAAGCAAAAGTAGACAATCTAACTTTAATGAGTCAATAGAACAGGGAAAAGGTATGATCATAAAAAAATTATCAAAAATTGATCGCTATATTCACCAAGTCCCGATTATCCTTCAACCTATATTTATAAGTATAACCGCTCAATTAAAGGAAAGCCTGTGAAAACAGTTGTTATAGGCTCTGGTTTTGGGGGTATCGCATCTGCATTAAGGATGAGAGCAAAAGGGCATGATGTTACTTTAATAGAAAAGTTAGATCAAGTTGGTGGTAGAGCACAACAATTTAGAAGAGATAATTATTTACATGATGCAGGGCCAACAGTCATAACGGCGCCTAATTTATTTTATGAATTATTTGAATTATTTAATGAGAAGCTCGAGGATTATTTAGAGTTTAAACCACTGGATCCATGGTATCGATTTTACTTTGTTAATGGATTTGAGTTTGATTATGTTCCAGATCGAGAAAAAATGCTTAATCAGATTGAATCAATAAATTTAAGTGATGTTGATGGATATAACAGAATGTTAAAAAGAGCACAGCAGATTTTTGAAATTGGGTATTTAAAATTAGCAGATCAGCCATTTCATAAATTATCTACAATGATTCGATATGCTCCAGATATTTTAAGATTAAAGGGCTACCAATCTGTATACCAATTTGTTTCAACTTATCTTAAAGATGAAAACTTGAGACAGGTATTTTCAATACAACCATTGCTTGTTGGCGGAAACCCGTTCCAGACCTCTTCAATCTATGCGTTGATCCATGCTCTGGAACAGAAATGGGGAATATATTTTGCCATGGGTGGTATGGGAAAAGTTGTTCATGAATTGAAAAATCTAATGATTCGACAAGGAGTTGAAATAAAAACGAATCATGAAGTAGAAAAGTTTGAAACTACTATGAATTCAATAAGTAATATCATTATAAAAAATAAACCATCAATCAAGCCAGATATTGTGATTTCTAACGCAGACCCAATAACGGTGAATAATAATTTTTTAGATAAACAAAAAATATCGTTACAAAATCGTTTCCTTAAAAAATATGCCAAACATTCAATGGGGTTGTTTGTATTATTTTTTGGAACAAAAGCAAAATATAATAAGGTGGCTCACCATACGATATGGATGGGGCCTCGATATAGAGAATTATTAAATGATATTTTTAATAAAAAAATCCTAGCGGAGGATTTTTCAATATATTTGCATAGGCCTACTGCAACAGATGAGACATTTGCCTCAAACGGGTCAGACAGTTTTTATGCATTAGTGCCGGTGCCAAACCTTCAAGCCAGCATACCATGGGAAGAAATAAAAATGGACTATGCCAAAAAAATAGTTAAAGCATTAAGTAAAACAATTATGCCTAATTTAGAAAATGTTATTGATGATTTATTCGTTATGACTCCAGAAAACTTTAAAGATAGTTACATGACGCCACATGGTTCTGGATTTTCTATTGCGCCAATACTGACTCAATCAGCCTGGTTTCGAACCCACAATAAAGATGATTATTATAAGAATTTATTCTACGTCGGGGCGGGCACTCATCCTGGGGCTGGAGTCCCTGGAGTCCTTAATTCAGCAAAAGTTGTTGAAAGGATAATACATGGCTAATGACAAAGTTATTCAGATGCATGGAAAAACATTTTATTGGGCCTCTAAATTCATGGATAAAAAATTAATAGATCCAATTTATGCTATTTATGAAATGTGTCGAGAAATTGATGATATGGTTGATAAAAATAATAATCTGGATGCAAAAAAAGAGATAGCAAATCTTAAAAAAAATCTTTCAATGACTTTATTAAAAAAAAGATTTAATTGTTTGAGAAAAATTGATAAAAAAAAATTTCCTCAGAATGAGTATTTAAAAGAATTTATTCTAGGGCAAGAAAGTGATATTGAATTTAAACAACCAAAATCAATCAATGAGCTTTTAAAATATTGTTATCGCGTTGCTGGTGTTGTGGGCTTAATGGTATGTGATGCAGTAGAAATAAACGATAAAAATTTAAAGTATTTTGCAATTGATCTTGGTATTGGTATGCAACTGATAAATATTATTCGAGATATCAAAGAGGATGCAGAAAATAAAAGAGTTTATATTCCAGAAAACTTAATTGGAAAAGTAAATCCTGATGATGTTCTTAATAATCAACAAGTCATTGATAAAATTGATATTGAAAAAAAAAGAATATTAAAAATTGCAGAAAATTATTTTAATAGTGCAAATTATGCAATTCGCTTTTTACCTAATAATGTTTCAACATGTTTTGGCCTGGCATCAAAACTATATCAGGCTATTGGTATAAAAATTTTAAAACAAGAAAAAAGCTACATGGCGGGAAGGGTTTATCTAAATAATCTTGAAAAAATATTTATAACATTAAGTTACTATCTTAATAGTAAGAAAAAAATTAATTATCATCCCGTACATAACAATATGCTCCATTTACCAATTAAAAATTCGCCAAGTGTTGATGGATAAAATGTTTGATTTAATTTTAATTGGAAGAGGGCTATCGAATTTACTTTTTATCAGTCAGTATTCAAAAACACATCAAAATATAAAAATTTTAATTTTAGAAAAGAATAAAAAAATTGATGAACGCTTCATAAGCACATGGCAAGGTCCAGGCCTGATTGATCTCAAAAATGAATATAATATATTTCCAATAAAATCTTTTAATGAAATTTCGGTATCAGAAAAAAATTATAAAATTAAAAGAAAAATAAATCCTTATAAATATAATACCTATCAATATTCAGAAATAATTAATGTTTTACTAAAGCAAATAAAAGCTCGAGGAATAAAAATACTTTATAGTGAAGTAAGTGAGATAAAAGAAAATAAAAGTTATGTTTCTGTGTCAACAAACAAGGGTGTTTATAAATCAAAATATGTTCTTAATAGTTCACCTCATCATGAGACAAATATAGATAAATCAAAACCTATGCTCTACCAGTACTTTATAGGAACTACAATCAAAAAAGATAAGGATCACAATATTAACGAATGTCAGCTGATGAATTTTATTCATGCAGATAAAGAAATAGCTTTTAATTATGTAATTCCATTTAATAAAAATTCATTACTTATTGAAACAACAGCTTTTGGAAGATTGAAAAATTTTGATAATTTACAAAAATTACATCAGATATCTTTAACACAATATAAAACATTTAAATCATTATCTGTTGAAAAAGGCATTATCCCAATGTCAATATCACAATCATTCAAAAGAACAAACAGAATTATCCCTACAGGGATAAGCGGAGGATTTGCTCGTCCATCATCGGGTTATTTATTTTTGCGCGCAGCTACATGGGCAAAAGAATCTAAAAATATGAATCTAAATCAAATAGTGTTTAAAGAGAAAATAGTCACTCACTTCTTAGATAAGGTGTTTTTAAAAGCTTGTTATTTTTATCCTGAGTTTGCTCCAAAAATATTTATGAATTTGTTTAAAGCTAAATGTATTCAATCTATAATCCGATTTCTAGCAGATATTCCTTCATATAAAGACCTAATACATCTTATTAAAAATACCCCAAAAAAAATAATGATTTATGCATTATTTAAATAAAAAAATAACATATCACCAGATTTTGTTCTTATTTTTAAGTCTGGTAATAATTTTTAGTTACTCAGGAAATATAGAGTCAGATTATTTAATGGCTTTCAATTTACCCTCACCAATTTTTTGGTCTTTTGTAATGATTGCAACCCTTGGGATGGGGCATGGGGCATTAGATGGAAAAATTATTTGGGATTCAACCAATAATCGTGTATCAAAACTAAAAATTTATTGTATTTATATTGGCATAGTAATGTTTGGTCTTGTATTATGGTTTTTAAGCCCATTTATATCTCTAATCATATTACTTCTTATGTCCCTAGTTCATTTTGGAGAAAGCGATATGCAAGGATATAAGACAACGAAATTTGAAAATATCTACTGGGGAATCATAGTGACACTTATTCCGGTGGTTTTTAAAATTGAGGAAGTAAATAATATTTTTTTACCATTAGCAGGCTTACAAATCAATTCATTGATATATTCTCTTATAGTAATAATATTTTTGTTTGCAATATTATTTTGGTCGAAGATCTTATTTCAAAAAAAATTATTTCTTTTAGGAGTCTCACTTAGCATTATGATGGTTGCTGGATATCTGCTTCATCCCCTGGTTTGGTTTGCCTATTATTTTTGTTTTTTTCATGGAATGAAAGCAATCATTAATTATTCAATAAACATAAAATTAGACATACTATGGATGCTTCTATTTACCGCACCGGTCTTACTGGTATGGGGTTACCTCGCCTTTTTTACAAACATCTCGATAATCTTGTTAATTTTTCCAACTCTATTTGCACTCACCATTGCTCATATGATGTTAAAAAATATAATGAAAAAAGTATTAGTTTGATAAGTAGAGATTTAAAAGGTAAGTAACTATACATATGCCAATTGAGACTAAAAAAAGTGATAAATAAAAATTAAAACCATTTTTTAGAAGTAAAGACAAAAGAAATAAAAAGGGTAAAACAGGCAATATATATATTACGGTTTCAAATGTTAATGCAGCAATTTGTGCACTGTCTTTTTTTTGTTGATAGATAAAAGCAAATGATACAAAGAGAACAATGGGCATAGCTAGTAACATTGCTGCCAGGGTAGTGCTTTTTTTACTTAGTTCAGTTGCAATTAAAATAATTGCAACAGCAATAAATGTCTTAACAAGATATAACATATTTTTTAAGATTCAAAAGATTATGAAAGATTCAATAAATGAATAATATACTAATTATAGGTGCTTCAGGTTCAATTGGTTCTGCTTTGTTGAACAAATATCAAAACCTAAAAAGTAATAATATTACAGCTATTTCCAGATCGAGACTAAAGGATAATTCAGCGGTAGTTGAAATTATTTATGATTTTAATTCTGAAATACTTCCAGATTTACCTACAGATAAAAAATTTGACTTGGTTATATTTGCAACCGGGCATTTGTATAATGAGACCTATAAACCTGAAAAAAGCATTCGTGATTTTAATGCTGAAGCGTTCGCTTATTCTTACCGGATTAATTGTATTATTCCTGCTCTCTTGATCAAAGAGCTAAGTCAGTCCTTTAAAGAGGATACGAAGATAATCTTCTTATCAGCTAAGGTCGGCAGTATTTCTGATAATCAATTAGGAGGTTGGTATGCTTATCGGATGAGTAAAACAGCCCTGAATATGATGATAAAAAATTTAGCCATTGAGCTTAAGCGTAAATATAAAAATATCATTGTTTGTGGTCTTCACCCTGGAACGGTGGCAAGCAGGTTATCGAGTCCATTTATTGGATCAGTTCAGCACGAAATTTTTAGCCCAAGTCAGTCTGCTGATTATTTAATAGAGGTCATTGAAAATCTAACAATAGATCATTCAGGTAAAATTTATGACTATCATTCCAATGAAATAAGCCCATGATTATTTTTTAGCAATAAGGATAATGATGATCAGTAGGCAAAACAGAGCTACAAAGACTAAAATATCAATCCAGTACATGGTTACTCACAAGTAAATTTACCACTGGCAATTTCCTTTGAATGAATAATTTGGGGATCGGTTACATCAGAATTGATGAGATGGTTAAATGTTAAATATTTATTTTTAGCAAATGTAATCATCATTGAATATTCACTTTCAGCTGTTAATTCATGTTTAAATCCAGTTTGAGGATCAATATCATTTTTTACTGATCGGTACTTTTTATTTTTTGAGCATTCAATGGCTGTATTGTTTTTTACACACTTAAAAATATTTTCATTATTTATTCTTAATTGGTTAGAAGAGTCAAAATTAATCTCACTGAAATCATTATTAAAACTGACAATAATGTTTATATCCTCAAGATCTAGTTGATCATGAATTTTATGATTAATTTCATATTGCTGGGAAATATTTCCATTACAAGTGAGGGCATGTAGATTTTCAAAAAAAAATAAAGAAATAATTAAATAGGTAAATTTCATTTTTTTGTTAGTAATAAGTGAATTGCAAAGTAAAGACCAAATACTAGAGATACAAATAAAAGGGCTTCGAGGTTACCAATTAATTTTATTAAATAATTTTCAGAACAAAATATATTAAAGACCTGACAAGTAGTCAGTGATTTTATCCAGAGACCTGCTTTTAAATATTTATAAACACTAAAACCAATATATATTAAAAATGTGACAATCGATGTAAGAAAAGTTGATCCTAAAATAACGGTATCAAATCGAGAATAATTTATTTCTTTAGGCATATCCATTATTATAACGTCATGAAACATAATTTTTGGTCAAGATTAGGCGGAATAATCCTATTAATTACCTTAATGATTTGTCTATTCTTTGGATTTAGGCGAGTACCATGGGTATGGATTATTGGTCTTATCCCCTCTTTTCTATTAGGATTTTATTTATACCGAATAATAAACAATGCTCATGATAAATCTGAATTCATAATTAAAAAATATTTATTTTTGTTGGCATCCTTTATTACTCTATCGATTGTTTACTATCTAGGTGTATTTTTGAATATAATTATAGGTATATGAGACCTCCAATACTTTCAAAATACCCGGTTGATGAAATAGTTGCTGAACTAAAAAAATCAAAGCAAAGTGATCAGTGGGTTATAAGATTTATTCCTCAGTTATTAAGTAAAGATAAACTTAATGCCAATGCCATTTCTTTGATGAAAAGAGTGAGTTTGCTTAAAACAGAACCTATTTCTAAAGAGGAGCTTGAAAAGTTAAAAAAATATTTTAAAGAGCTCAAAAGAGATGATTTGGTAATTATTAGACAAACAGATAATAGGCAACAGAGAGTTTTAATTTTTTGTGCCCACGATGATGCTCCTGAGACCATCGATGGATTAGAGCGTCACATTTATCGAGTTATTCCAAATGCAAAATTAAAATTTGGAGCATCTGATATTAACCGAGATCGATGTCGAATTGTTAAAAGAAAAACATGGAAAACCGAAAAAGATCGTCCAACTGGAGTATATTCAATCTCAGATCTGTCTGGTTCGGATTAATTTATATACATTTATCCTTTTCTGGCCTAGCATATGCTGATGACTTGGTTGATATTTTACCAAGGACTGTTTCTGTGAGTTCCAATTTTAATTCTGATGTTCAATTTTATGAAATAACAAACTCAAGAATTACAGGAAATGTGTGTGGCCCAGATTCTGATTGGCCTTGTATGGAATCAGCTGGCTGTCTTGTGATAGAAAATTTTAAAAAAAAGGAGTAGTAATTACTCCTTTTTTTATGTGTTTACAGTTTCAATTGATTTCTCAATCTTTGGTACATCAAGATTCTTAAGTTCTTTAATTTCAATTCTTTTTGGTTTTTTTGACTCAGGAATTATATTCTCAAGATTAATAGACAATATTCCATCATTCAATGTTGCTCCTTGAACCTCGATCGTGTCTGCAAGGCGAATAGATTTTGTAAAGGATCGATTAGAAATTCCTTTATGTAAATATTGTATTTCTGAGTGAGAATTGCTCTTATCCCCTTTGATGACGAGTAACCCATCTTTTACAGTAATATCGATTTCAGTTTGTTTAAACCCTGCAACAGCAAGTTCTACTGCATACGATGTGTCATTGATTTTAATAATGTTATGAGGTGGAAACTTGTCATTGATAGATTCAATGGAATTATCCATGAGCGCCTCAATATCTCTTAAAACTGTTTCAAATCCAAGGGTACTTGGATATAGATTTCCAAATGAAATTTTCATATTTATCTCCTTAAATAAGCAAAATATTTATATATAGGGAGGTTACCCATTAGGCATAACTATTCCTATAGTTTTAATATGGAGATATATATTATTTTTTCAAGTTATTGAACAATTTTTCCATTTTGGTAGTGATCTTTTGAAAGTAAATTTCCATCTCTATCCCATGTCCATTCAAGACCATTTTTTTCTCCAGATACCCATTCACTTTTTGATTTTTGCTGACCATTTTCATACCATTGCTGCCAGAGCCCATGTTCTTTACCCTCCTGATACTGGACTTGAAGCTTAATTTGACCATTTTCATACCATTGCTGCCAGAGCCCATGTTCTTTACCATTTTTGAACTCACTCTGTATTTTCAATTGTCCACTTTCATACCAAAATTTTTCTTTTCCATTTTTTTTTCCGTTCAAATAAGAAATTTCATATTTTGGATTTTTGTTATCAAAGTACTCATGATAAGTTCCGTTTTCTAGATCTTGTGAGTAAATAGAATATACGATAGTCAATAAAAAAATAAATAAAATTTTATGCATAGTTTCATGTGCAAAAATAATATGTGAAGACCATTACAAATAATTTTAGTTTCGGTTAATAAAAGCAACTATAAAAGTCTGGAAAATAGGATGATATTACTTCAATATTAAATTTTTTTAAAATAGAGGTATTAGGTTCTTTTGAGAGTAAAAAGAGAAATGATTTATGAATAATTTGTTCTTTAGAAAAATTTTTTGTATTTACTTTATTAAGAAAGTCTTCATCAAGGGTAACTTCATGTGTGGTTATATGTTCCGCTGTGACCGTCACTAAAAACTTGGACTCTGATAATTTATTTATTTTTATTTGATCTGACATGTACCCGTAAAATTTTCAATATAGTGACCAAAGCCTTTATTACCTGAGATGGAGTCTTCTATGGTTAAAGTTTGAAGATTAAAATCTACGGATCTGATATTTAAAAGGGTAGACTTGCAGATTAAATGTTCGTCAATATCTTCACAAGGAATATCATTTAAATCTTTTAATGTTAAATTTTCAAATCTATACTCTCGATTTTGCTTTTCTTCTTTGACACCACTGGCTCCAGCCAACTCAAAATGACTCATTCCAAGGCACGAATATATTCTCTCATTGGCAAAGGAGATGTGGAATATAAAAAAAAGTATAAGGAATCTAATCATTGGGTAAGTTCTTGGAGACAATTTGCAAAATCTTTGCTGCCAACCTTAAATCCAAGTCTTTCACATTTTTGTTTAGCGATTGTTCCATTAAGTCTTTTTGATGATTTACCGTCGATGTCTAATTCTTCTTTATTTTTATTAGCAAAATTACATTTAAATTCGAAAATATCTTGAAGAAGCAGATCGCTTTCTTTTTTTTGAACACTGTCTTGATTAAGTCCTCCGTAAACTTTACATGCTCTCATCATATAGTCATTTGCATCTTCATTTGAAAAATGCTTTTCTAAGTATCTTCCTGTAAAGTCATTATGTGGAGCAGGGCGTTGAATGCTTGTACCTGTGGACGAGCATGCAGTAAGTAGGAATATTAGTAAAACATTAATAATTACAGGACGCATAGTTTAATTATAAGCATAATTAATAAACTTTATTAAAATATTCTAAGAACCATCAAAAAATTTAAGGTCGTACACATATGAAAAAAACCAATCTTCCTGAAAAGATATGCCAGACTTGTAAGCGACCATTTACATGGAGAAAGAAATGGGAAAAGTGTTGGGAACAAGTAAAATATTGCTCACAAAGATGTCGGAATCATCGTGACTCATAATATATTTTGGTTTAGGAATAACTTAAGGCTTGAGGATAACTACGCTTTAAATGAGTGTATTAAAAAATCACAGAAAATATCTTTTATCTACATAATTAATCCTAATTTAAGAACCATCAAAAATGACTTAACAAGCAAAGATAAATTTATTATCCAAGGCTTATTAAATTTAAAAATAAATCTCAAAAAAAGAGGGCATCGACTACATATTTTTTACGGAAACCCAAAACAAATCTTTAATCAGATATCTGAATTAAACAGCTTTGATGAAATTTATTGTGAAATGATTATTGCTCCATATGAAAAAAGTGAGGTAAGTTTAGTTGATAAAAAAATAAATTGTATATGGGACTCTTCTCTAATTGATCTTGATGATTTGCCATGTGAGCCTGCAAAAATTCCAGATACCTTTACAACATTTAGGAATATGGTGGAAAAAAATTTAGTCGTAGCCGATCCTATCTGTTTGCCTGCAATTCCAGAATCTATGTCAATCATAGGATTAAATGAATATAACTTACCTAGTGTAGGTGAATCAAAATTTATTGGTAGTGTAGATTTCTTAAACAATTACTCTATTTGTGAATATGGTGCTCAGAGTTTTGTGGATGATTACTTCACAGACAATAAGGCATCTAATTACAAAATCACTCGCAATGAACTCTCCGGAAGAGATTTTTCAACAAAATTTTCTGTCTGGTTGAGCCATGGCTTTATTTCAGCAAGACAGTTATATAAAAAATTAAAAACATATGAGTCAACAAAAGGCGCAAATGACAGCACTTACTGGATTTTTTTTGAATTATTATGGAGAGACTATTTTAGATTTCTTCATTTTAAGTATGGTGAAAATTTATATTTTAAATATGGATTGAAGAATTCAGAAATAAATAGAATTGATCATGAAATGACTCTTGAAAAATTAGAATGCGGGAAAACCCATTCGTCATTTATGAATGCTGCTATTAATGAATTGATAAATAGTGGTTTTTTATCAAATCGAATGCGACAGATTTTAGCCTCCTACATTATTTTTGATTTATTTACAGATTGGCGAGTGGGTGCAGATTTTTATCAAAAATACTTGATTGATTTTGATATCTATTCAAATCAGGGTAATTGGCTTTATATTGCTGGGTATGGTACTGACCCTAGAGGGGGAAGAAGATTTAATGTGATCAAGCAAAAAAATACATATGATATAACCAATGAATATGAAATGAGATGGAATGAAAATACTTAGAGTAATTTTAGGAGATCAGTTAAACATAAATCACAGTTGGTTTAAAACTATTAACGATGATGTGACATATTTAATGATGGAAATAAACTCCGAAATGACATACGTAAAACATCACATTCAAAAAATAATAGGCTTTATCAACGCAATGAGAACTTTTAGGGACGAATTAAGAGAAATAGGCCATAACGTTCATTATATTGAGATTTCTGATCCTAGCAATGAGCATTCTTTTTTTCAGAATATCAAGCAAGAGTTATTAAAAAATAATTATTCAAAACTTGAATGGCAAGAGCCTGATGAGTATCGTTTAGATCAACAATTTCAAGAGATAAAAGATCAGTTAAATATTGAAACAGAAGTTTTTTCTTCTGAACACTTTATATCGGATAGAAAAAGTGTAGGTCGTTTTTTTAATGAGAAAAAAACTTGGCGTATGGAAGAATTTTATAGGTCTATTCGTAAAAATAATTCAATTTTGATGGAAAATGATAAACCCATAGGAGGAAAATGGAATTTTGATCATGATAATCGTAGAAAATGGGATCCAAAAATTAATTTACCTGTCAGAATAAAATTTCATCATGATGTTAGTAAAATTTTTTCAGAAATTGTTAATAAAAATATTTCATTTATTGGCGACATCGATGTAAATAATTTTAACTGGCCAAAAAATAGACATGAGTCTTTACAGTTACTTGAGCATTTTTTAAATGAGTGTTTATGTGATTTTGGAAAATTTCAGGACTCAATGTCCGAAGATAATAAGTATTTATTTCATTCATTAATTTCCTTTTCTTTGAATACAAAAATGCTCCATCCTATGGAGGTTGTTCGACTGGCAGAAAAAAAACTAGATCCTGATTTGACTAACTTAAATTCAGTGGAGGGATTCATCAGACAAATAATTGGCTGGAGAGAATATATTCGAGGCATTTATTGGGCAAAGATGCCGGGCTATGATGAAAGTAATTATTTAGCTTTTACCAATGAGTTGCCAACTTTTTTTTGGAATGCAAAGACCGATATGAATTGTCTAAAAAAATCCATTCAGCAATCTTTAGAAAATGCATATGCTCATCATATTCAGAGACTGATGATTCTTGGTAACTTTATGTTATTGAATGAAACAAATCCAAAATATGTTCATGAATGGTTTTTAGGTATTTATATCGATGCAATTGAGTGGGTTGAATTACCCAACGTCATTGGGATGTCACAATACGCCGATGGAGGATTATTGGCAACCAAACCATATGTTTCATCGGGCGCTTATATTAATAAGATGGGAGATTATTGCCAGTCTTGTAAATACAATGTAAAAACAAAGTATGATGATGATTCATGTCCTTTTAATTCCTTGTATTGGAATTTCTTTATCAATAATCCTGATTTATTAAATCATAATCCAAGAATGGGTATTGTTAAGATGCAGATACAAAAAATGTCTGATCAGGACAAAAAATTGCTAACTAATAAAGCTCTGCAATTGAAAAAAAATATTAATCAATTATGATTTTTTGGTCGCAGTCATGCATACCCAGCCATCTTGATAAAGTGACTCATTAAATATAAAGTCTTTAGCATAAATTTCTCGTATTTCATTTTCTTGGTTTTTTAAAATACCAGATAAAGCAATTTTTCCATTGGCATTGCATTTTGAAGAAATAATGGGAGCCAAAACTTTTAATGCACTGGAAAGAATATTTGCAAGAACGAGATCAAATTTATCGTCAATTGAATTATTTGATTGTAAAAAATTTATATCATTTATATCATTTTTTGTAGCATTTTGATTGCTGGCGATTATTGCTTGTGGATCAATATCAACTCCTATCGTATGTGCAGAGCCTAATTTTTTTGCTGCAATGGCAAGAATTCCCGAACCACACCCATAATCCAAGACGGATTTATTGGTTAAATCTTCACTAGATAGCCAATCCAAACAGAGCTTAGTTGTGGGATGTGAGCCAGTACCAAAAGCAAGACCTGGATCAAGATGAATATTGGTGACTAACTGATTTTGAATTTTATGCCAAGATGGAATGATCCAGATCTTCTCATTAATTTGGATAGGTTTAAATTGTGACTGTGTTTCTTTAATCCAGTCAATATCCTTTAGACTTTCAATCACAATTTGATGTTGATAAATATTAAATTTTTTGTGCAACTTGCTAATGAGCAATTCAATATTTGTTTCTGGATTGAACAACGAAATGACTTTAGTGTTTTTCCAATAGCGTTCATGATCATCTGGATCTTCACCAAAGATGGCAATTTCGTTTGCGGTATCCAAATCTGAGTCATTAAAAGATACTGACAGTGCATTCAATTCAATTAGTTCATCACCAATCAGTTGGGCTATATGATCTGATACATTAAAAGTAAGTGATATCACTTACTTTTTCATTCCAAGTTTTTCTTCTAAGTAATGAATACTCGCACCACCTTGTAGAAAGGCTAAATCAATTAATAAGTCCCTATGGAGGTCGATATTTATTTTTATTCCTTCACAATACATCTCAGATAATGCCATTCTCAATTTAGCAAGAGCTTCTTCGCGAGTGTCACCATAGGCAATTAATTTACCAATCATTGAGTCATAGTGAGATGGAACTCTATATCCACCATACACATGCGTATCCACTCTAATTCCAGGTCCACCAGGTACATGAAAGCGATTGATTAACCCAGGTGATGGAACAAACGTATAAGAATCTTCTGCATTGATTCGGCATTCGATAGCATGGCCTTTTGTTTGAACATCTTTTTGTCTTAAACTTAGCTTTTCTCCAGCGGCAATTTTAATTTGCTCTTTAATTAAATCAACACCGGTGATCATTTCTGTTACGGGGTGTTCAACTTGAATCCTGGTATTCATTTCAATAAAGTAAAATTCACCATTTTCATAAAGAAATTCAAAAGTTCCAGCACCACGGTATCCAATTTTACGACATGCATCGGCACAACGTTCCCCCATTTTTCTTCTTAGCTTTTCAGGTAAACCAGGTGCAGGAGCTTCTTCAATAACTTTTTGATGCCGTCTTTGCATTGAACAATCACGTTCAAATAAATGAATGGCGTTTTTATAATTATCAGCTAATACTTGATATTCAATGTGTCTTGGATTTTCAAGATACTTTTCCATATAAACAGCTGCATTGCCAAAAAAACTATGAGCTTCATTTTTGGTCATGGATACAGCATTAAGCAAAGAAGCCTCGGTATGAACAACCCTCATGCCTCGACCGCCACCGCCACCTGCAGCTTTAATAATTACAGGATATCCAACTTTTCTAGCTGTTTTGATAATCTCATCAGGATCATTGCTTAATTCACCCTCTGATCCAGGTACCACAGGAATACCTGCTTTAATCATTGCTTCTTTTGCACTCACTTTATCGCCCATCAGTCTAATGGTTTCTGATTTTGGTCCGATAAAGGTAAATCCACTTTTTTCAACTTGTTCAGCAAAGTCAGCATTCTCTGAGAGAAAACCATATCCTGGATGAATAGCTTCAGCATCGGTAACCTCAGCCGCGCTAATAATGGCGGGTACATTTAGATAACTTAGATTTGAGGGGGCAGGGCCAATACAAACTGACTCATCTGATAATTTGACATACTTGGCGTCAACGTCTGCTTCCGAATGGACAGTTACAACCTTAATTCCCATTTGACGACAAGCTCTTAAAATACGTAAGGCAATTTCACCACGATTGGCTATTAAAATTTTTTCAAACATAGATTACTCAATAATAAATAAAGGTTCACCGAATTCTACAGGTTGAGCATTTTCAACCATAATTTTTTTAATCACACCGTCTCGATCAGCTTCAATTTCATTGAGTAATTTCATTGCCTCAATGATACAAAGTGTGTCTCCTTTTTTTACTGCAGATCCAATTTCTACGTATGGCGCCGATTCGGGGGATGAAGATCTATAAAAGGTACCAACCATCGGTGAAGATAAAATGTGACCTTCATCAATTTGTGGAGAAACCACGCTTGATTCATTGGTGGTTAAGTTATTTTCAGTCATTATGGGTGCTGCAACCTGTTGAGGAATATGAAATTGTTGAGGCTGTTGGATAACGGGTTGACCTTGACGACTGATGCGAACTTTTTCCTCACCTTCGGTGAGTTCTAATTCACTAATACCTGATTCTTCAACCAAATCAATTAACTTTTTAAGTTTTCTTAAATCCATGTTTTTCCACCTTATTAATTATTTTTAACGATGTGTTCTATGGCGGCTGTATAACCATGTTTGCCTAGACCACAAATTACTGCGACAGCTTTGTCTGAAAATAAAGATTTATGCCTAAATTCTTCTCGAGCATGAACATTTGATAAATGTACTTCGTAAAAAGGAATAGCTACTGAGCTAATGGCATCCCTTAAAGCAACTGAGGTATGAGTAAAGGCAGCCGGATTAATGATAATATAATCAACAGTTAAGTTATGAATATGGTCGATTAAGGCTGATTCACTGTTACTCTGAAAGAATTGAAGGTCTATATCTGGAAAATCTGAACTAATTTCTTTATTAATTTGTTCAAGCCCATCAACACCATAGTGTTGAGGCTCTCTTTTCCCAAGCATGTTTAGATTAGGACCGTTAATAATAGAAATTTTCATAATTTTTATCGACATTTAGAACATTAGTTTGCCGAAAATCAGGTAATTTGTCTACTAATTATTAGATTTTAATATTTAGATAAAATTTGAATTTTAAAGAAATTAAAGTGATTTAAGAGCTATTTAAATGCTTTTAGAAGCATTTTAAGAGTAACTTCCCCATAAAACTGCTCAATAACCTCATATTGCTTATTAACAATAACTGTATACGGAAGTATCCCTTTTTCATTTTTCAAATAACGGGTCACTGAAAAGCCATTTTGTTCATCAATTAGATTTATAAAGTCCACGGGAATTTCTTTATTGAAGATTTTTACTGCATCAGGTTCATCAATAGCTATGCCGATGATTTGGATTTTGTCATCATTAATAAATTGTTGATGAAATTGATTTAATTGGGGTAATTCTTTTTTGCAAGGTTCACACCACGTTGCCCAAAAGTTGATGACTAATTTATCTTTAATATCTATTTGACTCAAACTCGATGAGGATCCATCAGATAAATTAAAGGGAAGGGCTAATATTGCGTCAAGTGAGGGACTTTCTATGACATCAGAATTTGAAGTTTTAAAATAAATATTCGTATAGATTCCAATCCCAAAAAATATAATCGCATAAATGATTAGCTTTAATTTTTTCATTCAAGGTCCTTGATTAAATTTAAAAAATTCTCATGATTTACAAAGCCATTTCTTTGTAATTGCGGCATTTCTTGTTTTTTTGAATTAAAGAAAATTAAACTTGGGGGTCCAAAAACGTTAAAACGTTGCATCAGCTCTTGGTTACTTTGGTTATATTCGGTGACATCGATTTTAATTAATGTAAATTTGTCTAGTAACGGACGAATGTTTTCATGAGTAAAAGTATATTTTTCTAATTCTAAGCAAGCCACACACCAGTCAGCATAGAAATCAATAATAATTGGTTGCTGGCTTTTTAAAATCAACTCATTTAATTCCTCGTTGGTAAGAGCCTTTTTAAAAATTAAACTATTATCCTGATCTTTTGAAAACTCATTAATCAATTGAAAAGTTGAAAAGAAAAAGATAGCAAAGGCGAGAATTAAAACAATGGAAAGAATAATATTTTTATATTTTCTTAAAGATAGAAAAACAAATAATAAAAAAACAAAGGCTAAAATTAAATAAGATAATTTAATGAGTATGGTTGAAAAGAGGGGTTGGGAGATATAAATTGCTGTTGCAAGCAGAATGAACCCAATCAGTTTTTTTGTAAAATTACTCAATGGCCCAGTTTTTAATTTTACCTGTGTAGAGCTGAGACCAATAACTAGAAGCGGTAAAGACATTCCAAGTGCCATTAAAAATAATGATACTGATCCTATTAAGATATTTCCAGTTTGACCAATATAAATAATCGCACTTACTAGTGGTGGCGCAACGCATGGGCTTAGGATCAGAGAGGAGATCATTCCTAAAAAAAAGATTCCAAGATACTTTTTTGTATTTATCGAATTTGATTTATTACTGAGTCGAGTTTGAATACTGATTGGAAGACTTATGTCATAAAAATCAAACATAGCAAATGCAAATACCACAAACAACAATGACGAGAATGCAATGATCAGCGGATTTTGTAAATAGAGAGACAAAACGCTCCCAGTTTTTGCAGCGAAGATACCAATCAGTGCATAAGTGACACAGATTCCAAAAACATAAGCAATGGTGGCCACACTTTTATTTTTATTTAAGTTTGCTAGCATGCCCAACATTACTGGAATCAATGGCAGCACACACGGGGTCAAGGAAAGTAGCATTCCTCCAATAAAGAAAAGGGCGAAAGCAATAAAAATATTGCTCTCATAGGCATTTCGATAAATATCAGTATTATTGGCGCTCATTACATTGATATCAATATCATCGACAATGAGGTTAATTTCTTGAGGGGGATAGCACAGCCCTTGTTCACTGCAGCCTTGATATCGAATACGAAATTCATCATTAGATAACAGCGCATTTTTAAAATTTACCTGTATGGAAATGGGTTGATTGTAAATAATTTGTTTGCCAAAAAACTCATCTTCTTTTTCAACACCGTCTGGGATAATCACTTGAAATGATTCATTATTTTTTGTTGAGTACTTGAATTTTGATTGATATAAATAATATCCAGACTGAATATTAAAATTTATTGTTATTGCTGTTTTTGTAGGGGATATATAAATATTAGGATTAAAGGCTTGTTCCACCGTTAAGATAGAATTTTGTTTATTAACTAATGCATTAATATCACTAATGTCATCGGCATTGCTAACCCATGGTGATAAAATAAGTAAGAGAAATGTAAAGAAATTTATCATATGGAATTAAGAGCGTAGGGGTGGAAATAGTTCACATAAGTATTTTACAGGAAAGCGAATTAACATGAAATTTATTGGTATTTGGTTAGTGGTTTTGATACCCATATTTGAAATTTGGGGCTATTTTAAATTAGGTGCCATGTATGGGTGGTGGTATTTTTTATATATTTTAATTGTTGGGTTTCTTGGATGGAAGATGATCAAAGAGGAAAAATCACAGCTGTTAGTCAAAATGATGTCCTCATTTCAAAATGCGGGTTCACCGATACAAATGCTCTTTGGCACTGCTAAGAATATGATTGCCGGAGGACTATTTTTATTTCCAGGTGTATTTACCGATTTACTCGCTGTTCTAATTCTAGTTGTACCAACAAAAAATACACATTCGAATATGTTTGAGGAAATGCAAAAAAAATACAATAAACATGAGAATACAAAATCTGCTGATTCTGTGATTGAGGGGGAGTATAAAAAAGAGGATGAGGAATAATGTTTCAAGTAAAAATTAAAAATGGTCCAACGTTTTCAGTTAAGCCCAGTCAGACAATATTAGAAGCAGCAATTCTTGCTGGAATAAATCTTCCCTTTGGTTGTAAAAGTGGTTCATGTGGCTCATGTAAAACAAAAATTTTAGAGGGACAAGCTTTTCATGAAGAGATCATGCCAGGAGTTTTAAATGAAGCAGAACAAAAGACAGGACAACATTTACTTTGTAAAACATATGCAACAAGCGATTTAATAATTGAAGACACTTCTTCAGTTGAAACTAATTTTTCTCCGAAAATATCGCCAGTAAGAGTGGAAAGTATCAATAAATTAAATCATGATGTTATCCAAGTCATATTAAAACTCCCTGCCGGTGAGTCTGTTAAATTTCAAGCAGGTCAATATCTAGAATTTATATTGGCAGATGGATCACGTAGAGCTTTTTCAATGGCCAATTGTCCCGGAGATGATCTTATTGAGTTGCATATTCGTGTCATAGAGGGAGGTAAGTTTACCAATTATATTTTGAATGATATGCCTGAAAAGAGCATACATCGAATCGAGCTCCCTTTGGGACAGTTTTATCTTCGTGATGCAGAAAATCCAATTATTTTTGTTGCTGGAGGTACAGGGTTTGCCCCTATCAAGTCTATTATCAATTTCATGAAACAGACCAATAATAAAAGAAAAATTTACTTATATCGTGGCATGCGTTTTAAAAAGGATTTATACCAATCCGAGGTGATTGATGATTGGTATTCTTCAGGATTAGATATTTCAGTCTTCAATGTCTTTTCTGATGAAGAGGTAGATGGAAATAAAAAGAAATTAGTTCATCAGCAAGTTCTAGATGATTATCAAAGTCTTCATGATTTTCAAGTATATTGTTGCGGCGCACCAGGAATGATTGAGACGGCATACCATTCATTTATTGAATATGGGTTACAGGATTCAAATTTCTTTTCAGATGCATTTACTTTTGCTCCAAAATAATTATTTTAATATTTCTTCAATACATTCGGGGTTAAGGGAGGTTGTTAAAAAAATATCATTCCCCAAAGGTTTGAGCACATCAATAATGTTATTGTGATTTACAATAAATTTAATTAGCTTAAGCTCTTGTAAATGTTTAGCAGAATAGATATTAAAGCTCTCTACAAAATGACGGGCGATTTCTGTGCTGGTAATCATAACGTACAAGGAAGATGATTTAGTTGTTTTAATGATGAAATCAAAATCAATGGGCAAAAAAACTCTTTTATAACATTCAAGATAATCAACTTTAGCACCTCGTTTTTCTAATTCATTTCTGAGTAATTCTTTTCCGCCTTCACCTCTTATAATGAGAATAGGCTCTTGAGTTATATTCTGTAATTGTTCAAGTTTCAGTAAAGATTGAGAATCAAAAATATTTGCCGGTGAATGAATAGAGTGGTTAAAAATAGAAAGTTCTTTTTCTGTTGTGGGTCCGATACAAAAAAAATGAACGCCTGGAGGTAATTTTATTTGATGACTTTTGACTATGTGTTTAAAACAATTTGCTGCATTAGAGCTTATAAAAATTAATTTTTGGTATCGATGAATGTTGTTTAAGATAAATTGAATAGATTCATTATTTAAAATTGGCTCAATTTTAAAAAAAGGAAAATTTACAACATTAATTTTAGTATTTTTAAAATAATTGATTAAAAATTCATTTTGTAAATCAGTGCGCGTTGCTAAAAGATTAATCATTAATTAAATCCCAAGAATCTCTTTTGCACCCTGTTGAATTAAGTCATGACAAATATCATCTGCTACTTTTTGGGAATTTTTCACTTCTCCGCTTCCTCTGGATATAATCATCTTTTCTCCATCAGGTGTTCCCACAAATGCATTCATAGTAAATTGATTGTCATCAATGATTGCATGTGCTCCCATGGGAACCGTACAACTTCCAGCAAGGGACTTGCTAATTATTCGCTCAGCCTCAACACACTTTCTTGAATCAAGATTATCAAGAAAGTCGACAAGATCAATTATTGAATTATTTTTTTTAAGCACTTCAATTCCAAGTGCCCCTTGGCCAACAGCAGGTATAAAATCATAAGGAGACATATTTGTTTTAATTCGAGATTCTAATCCCAATCGAATTAATCCAGCTGAGGCTAGAATAATCGCATCATATTGTCCATCATCAAGTTTAGAAAGCCGCGTTTGTAAGTTTCCTCTTAAGGTTTGTATTAGTAATCCAGGGTACAGGTGATGAATGAGACTTTGTCTTCTTAAGCTTGAAGTACCAATAATTGATCCGGGAGGCAGACTTTGTAAGTCATCATAATGATTACTGATAAATGCATCGGATGGATTTTCCCTTTTTGTGATTGCACAAATTTCAAAAGGGTCAGCTAAATTCATGGGGACATCTTTCATTGAGTGAACAGCAATATCTGCTTTGTCCTCTAACAATGCTTGCTCGAGTTCTTTAATAAATAGCCCTTTACCACCTATTTCTGCTAGAGGCTGATCTAGGATGATGTCTCCTTGAGTCTTAAACCCAATTACCTCTACGTTAATCTGTGGATATTTTTTTTTGATCAGATCAGCGATAAAATTGGACTGCCATAACGCAAGTTGGCTTTGTCTTGAGGCAATTCTAATTAAATTTTTCATGAGGGAATTTTAGCATAGTCACTTGGCTTATTAATGATGAATAAATGGCTTTGATATATACTTACGCATATGAGCAAACAAATTAAAAAATGGTCAGGAAGATTTGATGAGCCGGTAAATAAACTGGTTCAGATCTTCACAGCATCTGTTGATTTTGATAAAAGATTAGCCCTTTATGATATTAAAGGCTCCCTTGCACATGCTGAGATGTTGAATAAGCAAAAAATTATTACCAACAGTGATTTTAAAAAAATTCAACAAGGTTTAAATAAAATCCAAACCTTGGTCATAAATAATGAATTTAAATGGAGTGTTGATGATGAGGATGTGCATTTAAATATTGAAAAAAAATTAACTCAATTAATTGGTGAGGCTGGTAAAAAATTACACACCGGAAGATCAAGAAATGATCAAGTGGCTACAGATCTGAGATTATTTTTAAGAGATGTAACTGATGATGTGATTGAAAAAATTATTCAATTACAAAAAAGTATCATTGGTTTTGCAAAAAAAAATGCAGATGTTTTCATGCCAGGCCTCACACACTTGCAAATAGCTCAACCCATCAGTTTTGCCCATCATTTAATGGCTTATTATGAAATGCTCGAAAGAGACAAGAGAAGATTTTTTGATTCAAAAAAGAGGATTAATCAATTACCTCTTGGTGCTGCGGCTTTGGCTGGGACCTCATATCCAATTGATAGAAAATGGGTTGCGAAAAAATTAAAATTTGATGGTCTTTGTGAGAACTCTATTGACGCTGTTTCTGATAGGGATTTTGCCATTGAATTCTTATTCGATGCCTCATTATTGATGACACATTTATCTAGATTATCAGAGGAGCTGATTATGTGGATGAGTCCTTTTTTTGGATACATCGAAATAGCAGATAGTTTTTGTACAGGTTCAAGCATCATGCCGCAAAAAAAGAATCCTGACGTTCCTGAATTAATAAGAGGAAAAGTGGCTAGAGTGAATGGAAATTTAATGGCTTTGTTAACTTTGATGAAATCTCAGCCATTAGCATATAATAAAGACAATCAAGAAGATAAAGAGCCTGTTTTTGATTCAGCAGACACTATTGTTGACAGTCTTGAAATATATACCGCATTGATTAAAAGCATAAAAGTAAATAAAAAAATTATGCTCAAATATGCTGGAGATGGTTTTTCGACTGCAACCGATCTTGCTGATTATTTAGTTAAAAAGGGACTTCCATTTAGAACGTCTCATGAGATTGTGGCAGGAATAGTTAATTATGCAGTGAAAGCAAAAGTTCATTTACATGAAATACAAATGTCAGAATTTAAAAAGTATTCAAAAAAAATTGACGATGATGTTTATGAAGTTCTTACAGTTTTAGGCTCTGTAACAGCTCGAGATCATATTGGTGCAACAAGCCCTAACCAAATTCTTCAAGCAATAAAAAAAGCAGAAATTAACTTAAGAAAAAAGTTGAGTTAAATCATAACCCGCTTTTTTTGTCTGAATCAGAATATCTTCTTTAGAAATTTCATTGAGATGAGCTAAGGCCCATAAGGTACATGATCGTGTTCCTGATCTGCAATAAGCAAAGAAGGGTCCCTGTGAGTCCTGAGATATTATGCGCTTAAACTCATGGATTAATTCCTGATTAAATTGTCCTGGGATAATTGGTAGATTAAAAAAACTTAAACCTAATAGCTCGCAGTGTTTTTGAATTTCATGATAGGACGTTTGATCAGAACTTTCATTTTCTGGCCTATTACAAATAATAGATTTAAAACCAGCCTCCTTAATAATAGGTAAGTCAGAGACTGTGATTTGTTCTGAAACGCAAAAATTGTCTGTTACTTTATTAAAGTTCATAGTTTAATCTCAGTGATTGTTATAAAAAATTATGTAATATTTCATTCAAAAAAAATACACCTTTTTTAGTGGGTTTGATAATACCTTCATCTTCATGAAGCAGCTCTTTGCTAATTGAATCATTAATTTGATTTCTGATGTTGTTAAGCTTTATTCCTGTTCTTTCTTCAAATAAGGTTTTTTGAAATCCATTTGTAAGCCTTAGTGTATTCATCATAAACTCAAAGGGAAGATCATTTTCAAGTATCTTAGTTTTGTTTGAGAAAAATTTATTTTGATCAACTGAATCAATATATGTTTTTGGGTTTTTAGTATTATTCATTCTAAAAATTTCACCATTGTGCGTAATTTTAGAATGTGCGCCCGCACCAAGACCTAAATAATCACCAAAAAGCCAGTAATTCAAATTATGTTGGGATTGATATCCATATTTTGCAAATGCTGATGTTTCATAATGAGCGTAGTTATATTTTTGAAGTAGTTGATTAATTTCTTGATACATCTCAAATGCATCGTCATCAGAGGGAATTTCAGGGCGTGTTTTATAAAACGCTGTTTGTGGCTCTATTGTTAGGTGGTAAAAGCTGAGATGGTTTGGTTCAAAATCACATGCGGTTTGAAGATCACATTGAAGTTCTTCTAAGTCTTGTTGTGGAAGCCCGAACATTAAGTCTAAGTTTAAATTTGAGAAATATTTTTGTACACAATCAATTGCATGTTTTGCTTCGTCTGAGCTATGAATTCTCTCTAGCTTTTTCAAGTGTTTATCATTAAAACTTTGAATGCCCAAAGATATTCGATTGATGCCAACTTTAGCGTAATCTTTAAAATTATTGATATCAATTGTTCCTGGATTAGCCTCCATAGTAATTTCAGAATTCGACAAATTGAAATGGGTATGAATTTCAGAAATCAGCTCTTCATATAATTGTGGTGAGATTAAACTTGGCGTTCCCCCTCCAAAAAAAATTGAAGATATCTGCCGATCCGATATTAACTCTTTATAAAAAGAGAACTCTTTAATTAAATTCTTGAAATAATCACGTTCAAGTACTTTAACTTTATCAAATGATGCTTCATGAGAATTAAAGTCGCAGTATGGACATTTATGGATACACCATGGCAGGTGAACATAGAGCCCAATTGATTTGGGAGAGGGGATCATTTTTTTTTATAGGGATTTTCCAGCTGATCAATCATGTGATGGAGGACATCGCGAATTTGTTTTTCAGAAACCTCCATAATAATTCCATCCTCAAAAGCATCTTGCATGAGTTGGCTAATTTCGTCGAAATTTTCTTTCATGACTTTGATTTTTTCTGTGCACGAGACAACTGATAAGTCATCTCTAATCCAAATAGGCCATTTATTTTTACTCATATTTAATTGTAAGTTTATGTTTTAATTGCTGCAATGCTTGACCACGATGACTTAATTTATTTTTCATTATAGGGTCAAGTTCAGCTGCAGTTTTTTCTGTCATAAAGTCCTCAAAAATAGGATCATAACCAAACCCGTTATTGCCTCTTGGAGTTTCGACTATTTTACCTCGCCAAATACCCTCACAAATTATGGGCTGAGGATCTTCAGGGTGGGTTATGAAAACAATAGAACAATAGTAATGAGCATTTCTATTTTTTTCCCCAGAAAGAGCTGATAATAACTTGTCAATATTTTCCTGATCTGTTGCCTGCTCGTGAGCATATCTCGCAGACTTAATACCCGGTCTCATATCGAGTGAATCAACACAAATACCTGAATCATCTGCAATTGCAGGTAAATTTGTTCTTTTGGAAGCATAACGTGCTTTTGTTAAAGCATTTTCTATAAAAGTATCAAATGGTTCTTTAGCCTCTCCAATTTTAAATAATGATTGGGGAACAATTTCTAAATTTATTCCAACTAATAATTCATTAATTTCTTGAATTTTCTTTTTATTACTTGATGCCAAGACAATCTTTTGCATTTATTTTTTTACCGTCTCAAAAATTGAAGTAATTGCATTTTGACTCATGGATAGTAAATGATTTAACTCTTCGTTTGAAAACGGGGCTCCTTCAGCAGTGCCTTGTATCTCTATAAATTTATAATCATCTGTCATGATAATATTCATATCGGTTTCACAACTACTATCCTCATTATAATCAAGATCTACCATGATCTCATCGTTGACAATTCCAGCTGAGATGGCGGCGATTTTATGAATTATAGGAGATTCATTAATAAGTTTTTTTTCAAGCATGTAATCTACAGCATCCTCTATTGCACATGCAGCTCCTGTAATGGCGGCTGTTCGTGTTCCACCATCAGCTTGGATCACATCACAGTCAATCTGTAGCGTGATTTCTCCTAATTTTTTTAAATCGATCATGGCTCGCAAACTTCTGCCAATAAGTCGTTGTATTTCTTGTGTTCTGCCCGACTGTTTTCCTCGAGCAGCTTCTCTTTGCATTCTTGAAGAGGTGGATCTTGGAAGCATGCCATATTCAGCAGTAATCCACCCTTGATTTTGACCTTTTAAAAAAGAAGGAACGCCTTCAATAACACTTACATTACAAAGGACATGGGTTTGACCACATTTTATTAGTACGGAGCCCTCAGCATGGCATGTATAATTTCTGATAATTTCAATAGCGCGATGTTGGCTATTGGTTCGGTTGTCTGATCTCATAAAATACCTAAAATATTTGAATATGTTTAAGATTATAAAGAATAAAAAAGATAAAATGGATTTCAATTATATTTTTGAAAGATCGATGAATGATTAAAAGCATGACAGGATTTGCCAATGGCGTATTAAAAATTGACTCGGAACTAAGTTATGCCATTGAGCTTCGATCAGTCAATAATCGATACTTTGATTTCAATGTACGCATGGAGGATGATTTAAAGTATCTTGAAACAAAAATAAAAGCATTGCTTAATGAAAAAATTAAGCGTGGAAAAATTGATTGTCGAATAATTAAATCTACTAGTACTCATTCTGAAAAGAAATATTCTAAAGATGAAGTAAAAAAAGCAGTGAGTATCATGAGGACAATTTCAAAAC